>Ga0209810_1000656_pt1 | contig 68655 bp, 68 predicted proteins | sample Coa_R1_7_FD_187159 | JGI IMG/M metagenome (GOLD analysis project Ga0209810, IMG submission 187159) | Surface soil microbial communities from Centralia Pennsylvania, which are recovering from an underground coalmine fire - Coalmine... | ecosystem: Environmental > Terrestrial > Soil > Unclassified...
GAAGGCGTAGCCAATTTTTATTGGCAGTTCACTCGAAGAAGCCAGAAAGCAACATTTTCAAGGGTTTACAGGGATTGCCGGAAGAAAAGATTTGGTTGCGGGGGCCTGCAATGCCTCGAATTTGCTGTTGACGGGCTTTCGTTTGGAGATTGTTCGCTCTGCCGCATAGCTTCATTGCTACATCCGCTGCTGTCGGGTTGTAAGAGCCATAAACGTCTTATTTTTAATGAGTTGCATGGCTCGTTTGGTGGCTTCAGAGAGCCTTAACCTGTGAAAATACATAAGGCCGACTTCTTTCGGTGGGGTGGAAGTGGGTGAGAAAGCTTCGGGATTTGGGTTCTGGTCAAGCGGTAGTACCTCGGCTGATTTTTGATTTTCGAGCCTGATTTTCGCAACAGCTTAAATCGATGCAAATTGACCAATCGTGTACCCAACCCATGAAACGCGGGGTGCTTCAACTCACGAAGGTTTTGCAAATGGGCATCGCAAGTCTATCATTAGCCGATAGACAAGCATTCAGAAGCCGGAGTTTCCGAGATGCTGTACCAGCGCTCTATGGATATTGAACAACGTTTAGCGGCGGTATTACGCCTTGTACGCTCGGGTGGTTATTCCACTCCGATGATCGCCGTAGAATTGGGCATCTCCATCCCGACAGTTTCCCGTGCTGTTACAGCGCTGCGGGAACGAGGCCACGACATTCGGTCTGAGCGAAAAGGCGACGGATGGCGATATGTCCTTGCCCAGAGTCCAAGAAAAAATCGCCTTTTCGTTAAGGAAGAATTAGTAGAAATGAGGCAGTAATAAACGTGCGTAGAGGCTGTCTGACGCAAGAAGGCGGGGATGATATGAATGCTGACATACTGAAGCGTGTGGTTCGCGCCATCGCGGACGGTTCGCAAAATGATCTTGATCGCCTCGCCAACAGGATCGTTGAATCGGAACGACGCACAGGGCATGGGAAGCTAGCGGACCAGCTGGAAGCCATCCTTAGGCAACCACGAAAGCGAGTCAATGGACACACGCCAACCGGAGATTCTGATCGCAAGCTCACGGAACTACCGCTGAACCGCAGAAATGCGGAGTCCTTGGCGACGCTCTTCCCTACGGAGTCGCTGGAGCATCATATGGTTCTGCCGAGAACGACGGAGGAGCGATTCGCGCGTATTGAGAGCGAGTATGCGGCGAGGGACCGTCTGAAGCAACATGGGCTGAAACCGCGAAAGTCGGTTTTGCTTTACGGGCCGCCTGGTTGCGGGAAATCCCTTGGTGCGAAGCGACTTGCGTGGAACACCGGACTACCGCTGATGAAGGTGCGCTTCGATGCGCTGATCTCGTCGTATTTCGGTGAGTCAGCGGTGAACCTGCGCAGCATCTTCAGCGCGGCCAAGGAACTTCCGTGTGTGCTATTGCTTGATGAATGTGATTTCATTGCACGCTCACGCGTCAATACTAAGGATATTGGCGAAGCATCACGCATTGTAAATTCACTCCTGCAATTCATGGAAGACTACGATGCTCCGGGGCTTCTGGTGGCGACTACCAACGTGGAATCGGCCCTGGACCCCGCGCTCTTTCGCAGGTTTGATGACGTTTTTCTGGTCCCGCTGCCAAGCGCGGATGAGATTCATAAATTGCTCCGTATGACTCTTTCCGCAGTTCGCATGGCCGAGATGGTCAACTGGGATAGGGTAGTTGAGCAATTATCCGGTGCCTCCGCTGCAATGGTGGTTAAAGCAGCCCAGGACGCTGCAAAAGCTGCTGTGCTTGGGGAGAAGAAAGGCGTTACCGAATTGCTTCTCCTGCAAGCTGTCGCTGAGATTCGCAAAAATGACGGCTTCGTACGAGAAGAGTAAGCCATGCCGAATGGACATAACTTTGAACATCTTCCGCTGTTGCTCCGCTATCAAGGCCGTGCTCGCCTGAGGGGCGGCGGAAAGCAGTCGCCGCAAACAAGAGCAAATCGGAACGCACGGCAGGCTCATAGTGCCACGCTGCTGGGTGCGTCGCAATCGCTCAGCGCGAATTGGCAGCATCGAAGAGAAGAAAGGCAAGGCCAGAACCTTCCTGTTATCCCGCAAGGAATTCCGATTCTTCTCCAAGTTGATCCCAGCCTAGATCTGGATGTCTTGCGCGAAAAATTTACGTTCGAGATCGTCGCGGAACAAGAAGAAGGTTATGTCATTGTTGCATCGGAAGACATAGAGCTAACTCCTTTCCTCGATATGGTCAATGGTTTCGCCGTCGAAGTGCATGGCTCTGCCACCGTTGCGTCGATACATCGTTTGTTCGATGACCCCAACCAGACCGATAGGCTTCAGCGGATTCTCTCCGAACGTCTATTTGCGGAGTGGTCGGCTATTGCCGACAATCAGCAGTACATCGTTGATATCGGCATAGCGTGCACCGGAACGCAGGAGATTCCCGCGTTCCCCAAGAGGGGCAAGCGAGACTCCGACGCAGCTTGGGCGAGGAAAGAGAGGGACTGGTCGCAAGCGCGGTCGGATGCTTATTCCGCATGGGATAATCTCAAGACCGCTCGCGAAACTGAAATTGAGCAATTCGTGCAGTTCTATGAGGCAGAAATTCTGCACATGGTCGATGGTGCGGCCTTTGACGCCGCCGTCCTACCGGATAGTTTTACAGTCCGTCTGCGAATTTCAGGCAAGGGGCTGCGGGACTTCGTCCTCAATTACGCCTATATCTTCGAAGTCGTTGAGCCGGAGGACATCGTTCTTCCGCAACGAGTGGGAGACGGACAGGCGCAAGTCGATGGCATCGCTGCTCCTCCTCCGCCTGATACGAATGCCCCTGCCGTATGTGTCATTGATAGTGGCATTCAGGAGGGGCATACACTGCTCCAGCCGGCAATCGATCAGGCGACTTCGCACTGTTTCTTGCCTGGGCGGGAGGCCAATGAGGTTGCCGATCAGGTCGCGCCTGGTGGCCACGGCACCCGCGTCGCTGGTGCGGTCCTTTATGGCGAAAACGTCACGGAAAATATTGCTTCTCAGCTACCGTTCTGGATTCAGAATGCCCGCGTTCTCGATGAACACAACAGCATGCCCGTCGAGCTGTTCCCGCCTGAAGCGATTCGTGCTGTTGTCGAGCGCTTCCATGAGGGACCGCGTCAGACAAGAATTTTCAACCATTCCATCAATGCCAGCGCACCTTGCCGCATGCGTTATATGTCGGCATGGGCAGCGGAGATTGATCTCCTCTCGGCAAATTACGACATCCTCGTGATACAGAGCGCTGGCAATCTCCCGTTATTTGGTCATAATCCCCAGCCGGGTATAAGGGAGCACTTAGCAGCCGGCCGGAACTATCCAGCCTTCCTCTATGAACCGTCAACACGGGTTGCCAATCCCGCGCAGAGCCTACAGGCACTCACGGTCGGTTCAGTCGCCTATGGCGCCTTGGAGGCCAATGGCTGGCGGACCTTTGCGCGAGAGCAGGGGCACCCTTCGGCATTTTCACGATCCGGATTCAGCATTTGGAGCGTCATCAAGCCGGAAGTTGTGGAGTATGGCGGCGATGATGTGAGAACTGTCAATGTACCGCCTGATGTACAGACTGGGAGCCGTGTGCCAGCGGCTTGTCCTGAACTGGTTCGGTCCACACTCTTTCCTCCTGGGCCGCCATATGATCGCGATGAAACCGGGACTTCATTCTCCGCTCCCAAGGTCGCACGCATAGCGGCCCAACTACAACGAATTCTGCCGGACGAACCGGCTCTACTGTATCGAGCCCTCATCATCCAATCGGCCCGCTGGCCTGGATGGGCAGAAAGCTTGCTCACCGAGTTAAGGCGGTTTGATACGCACAATAATCAGGAGCAGCGGCAGCAGCTGATTGACCGTGTGTCACGCATCATCCGTTGTATCGGTTATGGAATTCCCAGTCAGGAGGCGGCAACCTCCAATACTGATCACCGCACGACGTTTATTACAAGCGGTGAGACTTTCATCCACGCAAAAGAGTGCCATATCTATCAGGTCCCGATTCCTGCCGTGCTCCGGCGCCCTGCTGACGAATTCGATATTCGGATTGATGTGACTTTGTCGTATGTGGCCCAACCGCGCCGTACGCGTCGCAATTTACGTCGTTACCTCTCCACATGGGTGGATTGGAAGAGCAGCAAATTGGGTGAAGGCATCAACGATTTTCGGGTGCGCGCATTGAAAGAGGAGGACACCGACAATGGTGCGGAGGCGTTGCCGGGTTCCGTACTGCCCTGGACACTCCAAGAAAAATCTGATGCTGGGTGGATTCGAGACACCAAGCGCAACAGCGGTACGGTGCAAAAGGACTGGGCTGTGGTCAAGTCCAATACACTGCCTGATCATTTCTGCATTGCTGTTGTAGGTCATCCAGGCTGGAGTCATGATCCCGATTCCGCTGCCCGATATGCCCTAGCCGTGTCCTTTGAGATTTTGGGACAGGAGATCACCATCTACGATCCTCTGCGGACGGCGATTATCGAGTTGCAGGCGCAGGTGGAAACCGAGATCGAGGTTGAAGCTGAAGTCGAGGTCGATGAGTCATAAATGATTAGACCAGCTTGTTCCACCGACCTTTGGGATCACTCTGTTAAGGTCAGTGCCCGGAATGGCGAATCGTGCCATGCTGTCCGGGACAGCCGACCATCGCCAAACAGATAAAGAGGTCGGCTCCCAAGCACACAGCAACAGATGCGAAAGAGGCTGATCGAGAAGATCAACGTAATGCTCGTCTGACGTCCGGATCGCCGAAATGACTTGAGGTTGCGGGGGGGCGGATTCGCATGGCACATAAATTTGATTAGCATTCATCAGTAACGCAGCCAAAGCCTGCATTCCTGACGTTCCGAATATACCTGGCAAGTGTTCCGCGAGTGGCTTTGTAGGCGGGCATCTCCCAGCGAGCGCGACGCTCAGAGAGCGCCTGCTCGGAGAGATCAACCAATATCTGATTCGTTTGTGCATCGATGGAGATGGTATCCCCATTCTGAAGCAGAGCGATGGGGCCACCTTCCTGAGCTTCAGGCGTCACGTGACCAACGATAAAACCATGAGAGCCACCAGAGAAGCGGCCATCCGTGATCAACGCAACGTCTTTGCCTAATCCGGCACCCATGATTGCCGAGGTGGGAGTAAGCATCTCAGGCATACCCGGACCACCTTTTGGCCCTTCATAACGGATAACAATGACCTGGCCTTTGTGAATTTGTCCTTCCTCCAGCGCATCGAGCATCGCCTCTTCGGAATCGAACACGTTTGCGGGACCGGAGAACCGGAGCCCTTCTTTGCCGGTAATCTTTGCGACAGCCCCTTCAGGTGCGAGGTTTCCTTTGAGGATCTGCAGATGACTTGTTTTCTTTATCGGATCGGAGAACGGCCGTACGATCTGTTGGCCGGCTGCGAGTCCAGGCAGAGCCCGTAGGTTTTCCCGCAGCGTTTTGCCGGTGACGGTCAGGCAATCTCCATGCAACAATCCCTGCTTCAGGAGCGCCTTGAAAACCGCCGGAAGGCCGCCAACATTATGGAGGTCTTCCATCACATACGGTCCACTCGGTTTGAAATCGGCAAGCAGCGGCGTCCTGGCGCTGATCCGCTGAAAATCGTCAATCGTGAGAGACACCTCGACGGAGCGCGCCATAGCGATCAGATGCAAAACCGCGTTGGTCGATCCTCCCAAAGCGCAGACGACGGTCATTGCATTCTCGAAAGCTTCCCAGGTCATAATGTCGCTTGGCTTGAGATCGAGTTCGAGAAGATTTTTGATCGCCACGCCCGCGCGGACACATTCGCTGAGTTTTTGCGGAGCGTCGGCTGGTGTCGACGCACTATAAGGCAAAGACATTCCCAACGCCTCGATGGCCGATGCCATGGTGTTGGCTGTGTACATGCCGCCGCATGCTCCTGCACCAGGGCAGGCATGACGCACGATTGCCTGGCGCTGATCGTCGGTGATCGAGTGAGCGATGAACTGACCGTAGCTTTGAAAGGCAGAAACGATATCGAGTTTTTGCTGATCGAAATGCCCGGCGCGAATCGTTCCACCATAGATCATCAGGCTCGGACGGTTCAGCCTTCCCATCGCCATGATGCAACCGGGCATATTCTTGTCGCAGCCTGGAATGGATATGTTCGCGTCGTACCACTGGGCAGACATGACAGTCTCGATCGAATCTGCGATGAGATCCCGGGACTGCAGGGAGAAACTCATTCCATTGGTGCCCATGGAAATGCCGTCACTGACACCGATCGTGTTGAATCGCAGTCCAACCAGCCCAGCCGCGGTTACGCCTTCCTTCACCTTCTCGGCGAGTTGCAGGAGATGCATGTTGCAGGGATTGCCTTCGAACCAGACGCTGGCGATGCCCACCTGTGGTTTCGGCATGTCCTCTTCATGCAGCCCTGTGGCATAGAGCATGGCCTGCGAAGCCCCTTGAGACTTCGGCTGCGTAATCTGTGAACTGTAACGGTTGAGCTTCTTTTCCATAGCAACCAATCTATCGTCTCTTTCGCATTGTGATTTTTGGTCGGGAATCGGCGCAGAGCGTGTGCCGTTTACTTATAGAACAGAGCCAGCCCGAGTATGAGGACCAGCAGCAGGCCAATGAGAGCATTGTAGAAATTCAAATAACCGGACTGAATGACACTGACCCTGTCCGCAATCGACCGCACGAGGCGGGTGAGAGGTGCGAAGAGATAGGGTCCGAAGATCGGCGCCACCTCCTGATTGAAGATCAGACGCTTCACAAAGTACGGTCCATGATCGTATTCGCGTTCCAGATTGTGCGTCGGCCCATAAATGAAGCCATAAAAGGTCCGAAGGGCATTCGAAAAGGCGAGAGACGTCGTAGCAATGCGGCGGGCATCCTCCCGGCGTCCCCCCGACCAGACCGGTACACGACGGAAATGAAAGGCCCGTCGGCTTAAGAGAAAGAACAAAATAGGAATCAAAGCCAAAAGTGGGCCGGCAATGACCAATTTTGTGGGAGAGTTGAACGCGAATTTACCGCTGAGAGGGATCAGCAGCCATTCGTCTTTCATATGGGCTGCGGCATTGATCCCGAAGAAGGATTCACTTGCCGGGCCAAGCATCTGTACCCACCACGGCATTCCCACCGCCAGCGCAAGAACACAGACGCCGAGCAGAAAAACGCTGCCACAGCGCGATACGGGAAGATGGGATGGCTCCGTGTGTCCATCGCCCAGGAGGCCGATTCCGAAGAGTTTCGCGAATGTGGCCAACGCCACCGCTGCTACCAAAGCCAAGCCTGCCGCCGACAGAGCAATGGTCAATCGTGCTGCCACGACATTTACCTGCATTCCCTGGAAGAGTGTTTGAAAGACATACCACTCGCTCACAAATCCAGCCTGCGGTGGCAAGGCGGCGAGGCTCATTGCCGCAAAGAGAGCTCCGACGCCGAATATAATCGGCGTGTTTCTCAACAGGCCCGTTTGCCGGATGATGTAGCTCTTATTCGCGGTGTAAACGCCATCAGCTGTGAGGAACAGCGTGCCCTTGGCCAGGCTGTGACCCGACAGATGGATGAGACAGACGATCCATGCCAGTCCCGCGGGACCGGGAAGCCCGCTTACCGCGAACAAGAGCGACGCACCGAGCACCGCCACGGCGATACCGGCATTCTCTGCCGAGGACAGGCTTAACAGGCGCCGCCAGTCTTCTTCCTGAAATGCATTGAAGATGGCGAGAATGGCACTCAGTACGCCAGCAATAATCATAACGATGGCTACGCCCATCACCCACACTCCGGCATGGGGTAACCAGGCAAGGACGCCACGGGCGAGAGCATAGAATGCTGCGTTGAGGACTACGCCGGAGAAGATGACGCCGGTCGCGCCGCTGCCTGCACCGTAGGCGGCAGGAAACCACTCGTAGAAGGGCAGAACACCCAGCTTTGCACCAAAACCAATCAACAATAAGAGGCCTACGATTAGCGCCGATGGCGTCGACGGCAGGCGCATCGCGGTCAGAGCCTCAAAGCTAACCGAACCGGCATGGTTTCCGAGCAGTAGAAGCGAGAGCAGAATGGCCACTGCACCGACTTCGAGCAGCGCGAGCATGAACAATGTCGGCGCGCCGGTTGGTTCCGAGATTCCTTCTCCGAGAATCATGACGGCTCCGCCGAGACTCATCACCTCCCAGGCAATCAGGAACGACATCGCGTCCTGAAATCCAAAGACGCCCAGCGCCCCGAGGAGGGCAAGGGCTACTCCGGCCAGCCAGGAAGACTGTTTCAAACGGGAGGTCGTAGTGCTGCTCAGTCCCGCAGCAAAGGATGCGGGAATGAGCCCAAAGAGCAGGAGCCAGCAGGCTCCGGGACGCAGCAGAAAAGAGACCGGCGTGTCGCCCAGGGAAAATCCGGTGGCTATAAGCCGTGAACTTTGCGGAAGCGTCGTAACACATGCTGCGATTCCTGCGACACATCCAAGCGCGATTCCGATGCGTGCGACTTTGCCGCTACGCTCCACTAATGCGGCAATCAGGGAAGCGCCCCAAAGGATCGGCATGGCCAGAAGCAGCTCAGTGCTCATAGTGGCCTCCGTGAACCAGTTGCTCTGCACGGCGCAGCAGCACAAGCAAAGCATGAATCATTGCCGACGGATTCGGAGGACAGCCTGGGAGGTAGATGTCCACGGGCAGGAATTCTTCCAGCCCATGGGAGCAGCTGTAGCCGCCTCCGATAATCCCGCCGGAAACGGCACACGTGCCGACCGCCATCACCCACTTCGGTTCCGGCATGGCGTTATAGGTTTCGAGCAGAGGGCCGCGCATGGCATAGGTCACGGACCCGGTTACGAGCAGAAGGTCGGCAAATCGAGGTGAGGGCGTAAAGAAAATTCCCAGACGATGAAGGTTGTAATAGGGATTATTCAACGCCTGCAACTCTGACTCGCATCCGTTGCAGGAGCCTGCATCCACATGGCGGATATGCAGACTCCGGCCGAAGTTCCGTCGAATGCCGTTTTTCAATTCCTGAGCTTCTGTTGTTGCCAATGCTTCTGCCCACACCAGGTCTTCGCGTTTGCGAACGCCGAAGGCCCATTGATTCGATTTCTTCAACGCGTCGTTGGGGCACGCCTCAGTGCAGAGCTGACAGGCAATGCATTTCCCGTAGTCGATCGTCAGGCGCTCGCCTGCGCGCGACGACTCGATTCCGATCGCGTCCGGGAGACAGGAGTCGACGCAGGCACGGCAATTTTCTTCGCAGCGATCCGGATTGAAGAGAGGCAAGCCGAGGACACCGGGCTGCTGCCCGGCCTCGCTCTTTCCGGGCCACGGAGTTGTGGCTACTCCGCGGCTGATTCCATACAGTGTCCAGATCGGCATGTGTGGTCCTCCAATCGCTAACGGTCACATCCGGCCATCGTCAGGCCGAAGCTGGCTTCGTTGATCGCGTAGTCCATCATGTTCGTGTCATGGACGGTGAATGGAAAGACACGCCAGTTCGAGAATGATGGTGATTTGACTTTGACTCTCGCCAGCCTGCCGGCACTATCCAGATGCACGCAGTAGTAGGTAGAACCCCTCGGTCCTTCGCACCATCCGAGACCTTCACTCCCAGGAATCGGATGGAGGTCGCGCTCGACCGGTCCTTCCGGCATCTGTTCAATGGCTTCCACGATCATCCCGATGCTGCTGCGAATTTCCTCCATTCGTACCTGGGCGCGCGCATGGGCATCGCCCTCCTGTCGCACCGGGATTTTGAACGGAAAGAGTTCATAGGCAGCGTAAGGATGATCGAGGCGTAGATCGCGCTTAATGCCCGATGCCCGCTTGATGGGACCGGATGCGCCCTGATCGAAGGCCACGTTCTGCGGCAAATGTCCGGTCGTGATAAGGCGGTCCAGATGGCTGTTGGTCTTTTCAAGCGCCTGCATGTAGCCTTCGATCTCTGGCTCAAGCGCATAGAGCTTGGGTGGCAGCCCGTGCAGGTTGAGATCGCGGCGCAGTCCGCCGGGCTTCAACAGGCCGCGCAGAAAGCGGCTGCCGGCGAAGACCCCATTCAGTTGTTTGCACTGCTCTGCAAGGAGCTTTCCTTGTGCCTCGCCGACTTTTAATGTGGTCGTGTGGCAGAGGTGGCCAAGATAGTACAGGTGGTTGTAGAGTCGTTCCATCTCTGCAAGCACCGTTCGGAGATAACGCGCACGCGACGGTATCTCGCATTCGCAGGCTGCCTCTACTCCCTGACAGAACGCGAGCGCATGAGAGACGCTGCCAATGGCGGAGACGCGCTCCGCTATCAGAACTCCGAATTGCGGAGTAAGCCCCTCAAATCGTTTCTCCATGCCGCGATGTTTGAAGAACAGTCGTGGGTGACAATGCAGAATTGCCTCCCCTATGTAATAGAACGCGATCTGCGCCGATTCGAGCACATCGCCGCGCACCGGCCCGAATGGCAACATCTGGACGTCGCTGCCTTCGACCGGCGGCAACTCCCACGGCATCGATGTGAACGCGATCATCTCGTTCTTCGGGTAGCGCGGATCGAGCGGAGGCATAGGAGGACGCGCGCCTTCGTGCAACACCAGCGGACGCGGTTCCGGATGGCCGGCAAAAGTGATGCCGCAGAGGTCCATCATCTCCCGCTCATACCACCCCAATAGCGGGATCTGTGGGGCGAGTGAAGGAAGCTCCGCTACTCCCTTCGAAAGCCGGCAGCGCAACAGCGGGAATGCTTCGTGAGGTCCCCGGTCGGCAAGGTAGAGGACTTCGGGCGGTTCTCCCGGCTGCGGAAACCATGCATAAGCCATCTGCAGCCGTGCTCCGTCGATTACGAGTTGCTGGCAGGAGGAGGAAATATCTTCCGGTGAAAGGACATGTTCGACGGCTGCTTTCATTGTCCACCTCCCATGACGTCGAGGAAAACGCGGTGGAAGATGTCCCATAAGCCGTGCGGCCACCAGAGCCCGAGAAGAAGCAACGGAAGGAATGCGAGCCACATTGGAAGGGTCCGCCAGACGGTCCACGGAAGACGTGGTATCTCCGGCTCCGACGCTTCATCGAAATACATGGCGCGAAAGTGAGAGAGGAATCCGATGAAGATCACGATCAGAAAGACCACGAATACGATCGCAGCCCAGCGATAGCGGCCTCCAATACCGGCACGCAATATGGTGAATTCACTCAAGAAGAGAGCGAACGGCGGCGCTCCGGCAATGCCTATCGCGCCGAGGAGCCAGAGAACTCCGCTGATGGGAAAGACCTTGAGCACGCGGCGGATGCCTCTGATCTCCTTGCTTCCATAAGCGCGCATCGCGTTGCCCGCGCCGAAGAACATCAGGGACTTGTTCAGGGAATGATTCAGCATGTGGTAGAGCGCTCCAGCCACTCCCAGGGGACCACCAAACCCGAGGCCGAGCGCCTGAACGCCGATATGCTCGACGCTGGAATAGGCCATCAACCGCTTAATGCCGGATTGTCGAACAATGAAGAAGGCTGCCAGCACGAATGAGAAAATCCCGAAGCCGACGACTGCGGAATGGGCAAAGCGGCTGACAGATGTCCCCGTGACTACGCCGAGAAAGCGGGCGATTCCTAGCATCGAGGCATTCAGCAATGCCCCTGAAAGCATGGCAGATACGGGAGCGGGAGATTCGCTGTGCGCATCCGGCAGCCAGGTATGCATGGGAGCGAGACCTGCCTTGGTGCCATAACCAACCAACACGAGCAAAAAGGAAACGAGAAGGAGAGGTGGATACACCTGCGGGGCCGATTGACGGAGAGCGACCCAAGTCATCGCATAACTAGGACCCAGCACGAATGAGCTGCCCCAATAGAAAAGAACGGTCCCGAGCAGCGCGAGACTGATGCCGCCTGAGACTACCACGATGTATTTCCACGCAGCTTCCGTACTTTCAGCCTCGCGCTCGAATCCCACGAGGAACGTGCTGATGAGCGTCGTCAATTCGATCGCGATCCAGAAGACACCGGCGTTATTCATCACGCACGCAGCCAGCATGGTGAAGGCGAAGCCTGAGAACAACCCATAAAACACCGGCAGTCGCTTCTCCTCGTTCAGAAGCCGCATGTAGCCGACAGCGTAGATCGAGGACAAGCTGTAGACGATGGAGATACAAACAATTACCCAGGCGCCGATCGTGTCGACCTGAACATAGTTGTGCGCAATGAACAGCGAGCCGGAAAGGGTCCGCAACAATAAGGGAACGCTCACGATGATGTCGATGATCGCCGCCCCCACGGTTGCGTATTCAGCAATCCTCGCGTTCCGCACGCCGAGCGACAGCACGATCGCCGCCAGCGGCGCGAGGAAGAGAATCGATAGCAACTGTGGCCCCATAAGATCAACCCACCAGACGATTCAATGCACGGCTGCTGGTCGTGCCCGCATGCACTACCAGGAAACGGACCAGCATGCCGAAACATGCCACGACGATCAAAAGATCGAAGAGAATGACAATCTCGATCAGCAACGGCATCCCCGGAACCAGAATCTGCGAACCGAGAAAGATGCCGTTTTCGAGGACCAGCAAGCCGAGAATCTGGCTGACCGCCTCGTCGCGCACGGACAGCATCAGGAATCCGAGGAATTTCATCGACAGCATGATCGTCAGAGCGAGAACGACCACATGAGCTGCCGGAGGCGGTTGCCGGTTCATATGGTTCGAAATGACGAAGGCAAACATCACCACAAAGGCGCCAAGTACGAGGCTTGAGCTGGGTTGAAGGATCGCGTGGATTTCCCGCTTTACGTTCAACTTTGCGACAATTCCCATCAGGAGAAATGGCAGTACCAGCCCGCGAAAGAGCGCTGTCAGCGCTGCAATGGCGTACAGCTCCTTGTACCCGCCGAAATAGGCGACCGAGGCGGAGAGTGCAGCGATCAGCCAGGACTGCGCGGCAAAGGCATAGACGTAGTTTCGAAGCCAGTGAGAACCGAGCATGACAAAGGTGAGCAACAGGCTCACAATCGCGAGCGAACTGAAGATCGAAGCCTGCAGCGGATTGACATGCGCCAGAAACATCGATGACTCCTCAAAGCAGCTGACTTGAAACGATAGCGAGCACGGCAAAGAGAAAGCCGGCAGCCAGCGGTTCCTGATAACGGTAAAACCGAAGCCGCGACTGCACCGTCTCGACCACAACTACGGCCAGCGCGATCAATAGAAACTTGAGCAGCAATGCCCCTATCGATCCGAGTTGACCCAAAGGTGTTCCCAGTTGAGACATTCCCCACGGCAGGATGAAGACGTTGCAGAAAATTGTGTAGAGAATGAACTGCTTCATCATCGAAGCCCACTTCAGCAGCGCAAGCAGCGGTCCTGAGTATTCGAGGATGCGGGCTTCGTCGATCATGTAAATTTCAAGATGAGTGCTCGAATGGATCGGCAGCCGGTCGGTCTCGACCAGCAGCAGTGCGAAGAAGGCCAGAATCAGGAATAGGTGCGCCGGGCTCCAGTAGGTCGATGCGCTGCTCAGTAGAAGGTGATTTACAACGAAGGGCAGCATGGCTTTCGCCAGCAGGCTGATGCCCACCAGCACCAGAATCAGAGTTGGCTCCGTGAGAATCGCGAGCATGACGGCTCTGCTTGATCCAATGCCGCCGTAGACATTGCCGGAGTCCAGGCCGGCGAGAATGATCGCGAAAGAGCCGAGCGTCAGAATCATTCCACCGCCTAGCATGTCTCCCATGTCGGATTGCGGCAGAGGCCGGTCAGTGAGAACTGGAATCAGGATCGGCACGATCAGCATCGCCGTAAAGGCGACGATCGGCGCGATCAGGTAAATCCAGGAGGCGGATTCCGGCACGACCAATTGTTTGTGAAAGAGCTTCCAGAGATCGCGGTACGGCTGGAAGATGCTTGGGCCGCGGCTGCGCTGCACGCGCTCTTCTGCCTTCAGAATGAATCCCTGCAGCAACGGGGCCAGCAGGAGAACGCAGAGTACCTGGCCGATTTGAAGAACTACGTTCGACAGGATCAAGACGGCCTCCTGCACGAACTGAGCGATGTTGATAGGGTGATCTTTAGGCAGGGGTAGGCAGGAACTTGTCCGCTAACGTTCTCCAGGCATTTTGCTCGCAAGACTCCTCCTGTCGGTAGGAGTCATCAGCCTGGAAGGGGCGGTTAAAGGTGGACTACATCACCTAGCAAGTTGTAGAAGATATAATACTCCCGCCGTCTCCCTTTTGTTGTCAAGGTTCAGCGCTATCCCAGCGTATCGCCAATCAAAGATACCGAAGTACCCTGAGACACAGATTGCTGCAACCGCAACCGACGAAGAGATCGCCGCAACCGTTGTCGCGGCACCTTCATCAAACGCAATGAACTCAGACGGTGACGGAGTTCACCTCTAACCGCTGTCCCCCTTTTCGGGACAGATGATGACTCCTGGCAGGGTATCCTGTCGTGCGAGTCAACTCCGGCGGCAAATCCCTGCACAACTTATTACTGGAGGTCCTGATGAAGATCAGGAGACTGGTGCTTGATGTGGATAAGACGCTCAGCCGTCCTACTCTACCCGAACTGGCTGAGGCAATCGGACCCGTTCGAGGCGTGCAGGCGTTCAATATCGCTGTGATGGAGATCGATGTAGAGACCGTGGGAATGGAGGTGACCGTCGAGGGCGACGATATCGACCACGACCAATTAGTGAGTGAGATCGAACGGGCAGGTGCAGTGGTTCACAGCGTCGATGAGATCGCCGGTGGTGAACGCCTAATCGAGAATGTGAAGCGAAAGCGATGAACCAGCGTATTTTCAATCGACGTCAAGCTTTTGCTGCCGTGTTGGGTCTGACTGATGGCATCCTCAATTCGCTTACTCTCGCTGCCGGACGTCTCATCGAACCTGGGAAAGGCTTCTCTTCGTCATTGGCTTTGCGTGTCGGAGTCGCCTCGGCTCTTGCTGGAGGTGTCGTTTTCTTTACCGCCGAGTTGGCGCAGCGTAACTATGAACTGGTGCACGCGGAGCGGCAGCTCAACCTGGCGTCTCATGGCTGGCTGGCGACGACCAGGCTGGGGCGCTTCGTGTTAATTGAAAGCTCGGGGGCCACACTGATGGTGGTTCTGTCGAACTTTGTCGGCGCACTCGCTCCCCTGCTGACTGGAATGACGCTGCGACGATACAGGTGGACGCCAATCGCGTTCGCCGTCCTGCTGCTCGGCGGATTTGGCGTTCTGATCGCGCATGTCACTTACAGGAACAAAGTTTGGTGGGGAGTCGGCCTGATGGTAGCCGGCCTGGCTCTTTCCGCGCTCGGCGTCTGGCTGCACATCGTGTGAGCGGGATCACTCATGTACGTGAAATTGAGGTATTTGTGACTCTGGCCAGTTGACAAGTCACATTGCCGCATCTTACAAAGAGAATGCTGCGGTGAAGGAGTTCACCCTAACCGCTGCCCATCAACGAACCACGATTCTCCATAGCGATGGGCAGATGATGACTCCTGACAGGGAAACCTGTTCGGAGGTCATGCCCGACAGGTTTCCCAGACAATTCCGAGTTTGAGGTGCGCAGTTGTTTTGCGTCACCCCGAGGACGTTTGGGACATGAAGATCGCCATCATCTCCGATATTCACGCGAATGCCGCAGCCCTCCAGGCATTCCCGGAATCCTTCGACGAGTTGTGGGTGATTGGAGATCTCGTCAATTTCGGTCCCTGTCCAGGTGAAGTTGTCGATTGGGTCCGAAAGCACGCGCACTGTGTGATCCGCGGAAATCACGACCACGCAGTCGGGTACGATGCCGACCCGCGCTGCATCCCTCCGTATCAGCTGATGGCAGCGGAAACCGGGCGCTACAGCGCCTCGGTGCTGACCGAAGAGCAAAAGGGATATCTGAGGCTCCTTCCTCTTACCATCGACCGAACCATCGCCGGAACGCGCTTCCACCTTTGCCACGCGACTCCCTCCGATCCGTTATTTGGATTTCTCGAGGAAAGCGCCTGGACGACCGAGGTGATCTCAACGCACGCGGAAGTTCTCGTCGTCGGCCACACCCATGAACCCGTTTTGCGGCAACTGGGACACATCCGGATGGTGAATTCCGGTAGTTTGGCTGGACTCCGAGTCACCAGCCCTCAAGCCTCCTATGCCACATGGGAAGATGGAGAGCTTCGTCTGAAAAGGTACTCCTACCCATTCGAAGAGACGATCTCTGCGATCGAAGCCATGCCGATCTCGCAGGCAGTTCAACAGCAACTCAGCAAACTCATCACCACAGGCGACCTGACGGCCGCAGGAGCATAAGTATGCCGGAAATTAAAAGTCTTGAAGCATTAGAAATACTCGATTCACGCGGAAATCCGACACTGGCGGTCACCGTCACTCTGAACGATGGCACAAGAGGCACGGCGAAGATTCCGTCCGGCGCTTCGACGGGACTACGGGAGGCGGTCGAGTTACGGGACGGAGACAAAACCCGGTACGGCGGCAAGGGAGTGCTGAGGGCCTGCGCCTTCGTGGAAGGCGAAATCCAGGAAGCTGTGCGCGGCTTGGACGCGAATGACCAAGCAGGTTTGGATGAACGTCTCTGTTCGCTCGATGGAACTCCCACCAAAGCAAGGTTGGGAGCAAACGCGGTTCTTGGTGTTTCCCTCGCAACGGCTCAGGCTGCGGCACTCGCCCGTGGAGTTCCGCTCTATGCACACCTGAATCACGGATCTGATTTTCTCCTGCCCACACCGATGTTGAACGTCCTTAACGGAGGACGGCATGCGGATAACAGCGTGGACTTTCAGGAATTCATGATCTCGCCGGTCGGTGCCCCATCGTTCCGCGATGGTCTACGTTCAGCCGTCGAGACGTTCCACGTGCTGAAATCGAATCTCCAACTGAAAACCTACAGCACCGCGGTAGGAGATGAAGGCGGGTTTGCGCCTGAACTCGAATCGAATGACGAAGCGGTAGAGCTCATCCTTGAAGCAATTCAAAAGGCCGGGTACAGGCCGGGGAAAGACATCGTAGTCATGCTGGATCCGGCCGCGAGCGAGTTCTATGAGGATGGTGTCTACGTGTTTCGCAAGTCGGATCAGAGCCGGCGCACTCCGGCCGAAATGATTGCTCTCTGGAAAGAGTGGCTGAAGAGCTATCCCGAGATCTGGTCTCTCGAAGACGGAATCGGCGAGGAGGACCGCGACGGTTGGCAGCAGCTGACCAAACAGCTTGGAGACACAATCCAGCTGGTAGGCGACGATAATTTCGTGACGAATCCACGGCTCTTCCGCCAGGGTATTCGGGACGGTATTGCCAACGCCATTCTGATCAAGCTGAACCAGATCGGTACCGTCTCCGAGACGCTCGAATGCATCTCCATCGCAAAAGAAAATGGTTACGGCGCTGTTATCTCACACCGCTCCGGAGAGACCGACGACACCAGCATTGCCGATCTCGCGGTCGCCACCGGCGTGGGTCAGATCAAGACCGGCTCTGCTAGTCGCGGTGAGCGCATCGCGAAGTACAACCGTCTGCTCATGATCGAACGAGAATTGGGAGCGAAAGCACGCTATGCCGGGGCAACGCCGTATGCCCGCTGGAAGGATTTGCGCAAGTCCGACGCAGTACTTGTGAAGTAGTTACACATTCCGCGGTGTTGGAGTCCACCCTTAATCGCTCGCCTGGGCAAATGACTCCTTGCATTGCTGGAGGAGTTATGCCCGAACGAGCCCGGAATACCGAGATGGAACGACAGCCTGGCGAGCTGAATGATGCTCAAAAGTTAAGACTGCGGATTACGTGTCAGTACATCGATAAGCTATTAGCCGACGTGGCTGACGTCCTTCACGCCGCGAGTTCACCCTCCCCCTTTCCTCACTACATCGTGGATGTGAGCCCAGCGCAGATCAGAGTTCTTGAAGATTATATTCGCCGCTTTCGTTCTCAGCTGCTTCGCACCATCGCATGGCAGCACATGAAACCCGAGCCGCCGAATATTCCTGCCACTCGCGCGGTCCTGACGAACCTTGCGTTCGTCGATATTGCAGTCGAAGAATTGAAGCCCAGTTACATGCGGGGTTCGGGAGAGGTTCCCGAAGATGCGATTAGCGAGTTGAACGGCGTCGTCCATGAGCTGCGCTCTCTGATCACTGGCATGGAACGCTACGTAAAGCAAGAGTTGACGACCGACCTTGAGAAACGCCTCAAACGCCTCGAATCCACGGGGGTCGATGTTGGGCTGTTGCGCCTGCTTGAACAGATCATCACCAGAAATGGTTTGGTGGAATTCCGTCCTCGGATCGACTCCCTGGCCGCGCGGCTTGAAGATGATAATTTTGAACTGGCTCTTTTCGGCCGGGTCAGTTGTGGCAAGTCTTCGTTGCTGAATGCTCTCCTCGGAACGGATGTTCTGCCGGTAGGCATCAATCCGATCACCGCGGTTCCAACCAAACTCCGTTACGGTCCGCAGCTCAGAGCCGCCGTGGCCTATGGAAGTGGCCGCAGCGAAGAGGTGACCATCGAGGAGCTGTCGCAGCTTGTCACCGAACAGGGCAATCCCGGCAATCTGAAGAACATAGTTCGGGCCATCGTCGAGGTCCCATCGCCGCGGTTGCGTCAGGGCATCTTGCTGGTCGACACACCGGGCCTCGGGTCTCTGGCAAGACGCGGCGCAGCCGAGACACTGGCCTATCTGCCTTCCTGTGATCTGGCCTTGCTCCTGATAGATGCGGGGGCCACGCTCAGCGATGAAGACATTGGTACGTTGCGCCTGCTCTATGAAGCCGGGATACCGGCTTTGGTTCTTCTCAGCAAAGCAGACCTGTTGGCGGAAGGTGATTTGCACCGCGCGGTCACCTACATTCAGGAACATGTGAAGAGGGACCTTGGCCTCGATGTCACTGTTCACCCCGTAAGTGCTCTGACCAAGTACTCCGTCCTCCTAGATCATTTCTTCGAACGCGAGTTATTTCCTCGCTTTGAGAAAGCTCGCGCGTTGCGCGAGGCCTCGGTCGCAAGGAAAATCGGCTCGCTACGCGAAGCCATCGTCGCGGCGATGGACAGCAGCATACAGCGAGAGAAGAGAGGGACATCGCCCCAGCAAGCTGATAATGGCGATGCTCAGGAAATGGAGTCGCTCCTGCGTGTGGTAACTGGAGAGGTCGGAGAACAACACACGGTCCTCGATCATGCATTCCGACGGTTTGGTGAAACGCCAGAGAAAGTCCTCGATGCGGCAGCCCAAGATGCTGTGAACTGGGTTCGGGCGCATTCAGTGACACAAATTTCCTCTCTGCAGTTATCGGAATGGATTCATGAGGTTGTGGGGCGATCTATCCATCCATCGATCGACCGGCTGCAGACAGTGGGAAACCGCGCAATCGAATCGTTGCAGAAAATTGCCCGTTCGATCGGACGTACAGACGCACCGAGTCAAGAGGACTTCAATCTGTTGCTACGCGATCTGCCGCGATTCGAACTCGCCGCCTTGCCAGAAGCAATTGGGCTCAGCCGGTGGAACCTTTGGGGAGAGGGAGTGCTTCGCTCGCGGATTCGTGCGAGCCTCCGCGAAAGCATCGGAGCTCATCTTCGTGACGAGCTTCACCTCTATGGAATGGCCCTATCGCAGTGGAGCGAACAGATCGTTCGAAAGCTGGAAGCCCTGGTGAATTCCTATGCCGATGCCTACCGTGTTCAATTACACCGCATGAGCGGCGTTTCAGGTAAGACCGCCGATCTGGGGCAAATGGAAGAGGATCTCAAGTTGTTAATGGAGCGGAGTGCAAGCCCAAGGGACGCCCTCAAGGAACAACCTGCGTGAACCAAGAGGAGAGTTAGAACGTGCAGAAATATTTGATGATCGCGCTTGGTGGTTCTCTGGGATCTCTAACCAGGTATTGGGTGGGTACGGTGATTGCCAACCGTTTGGGAACCAAGTTCCCCTATGGCACGTTTGTGATCAATATCACGGCATGCGTGATTATTGGATTCTCACTCGCGTTTCTGGGAAAGCGGACCGAACTCAGTCCCGCCTGGAGATTCCTGGTGCCGGTCGGCTTTGTCGGCGCATACAGCACGTTTTCAACCTTTGAGTGGGAAACCTTCTCCAATCTCCAACTCGGCTCTTTCCTGATTGCCGGACTCTATGTCGCTTTGAGCATCCTCCTCGGGCTGGTTGCTGTCTGGTGCGGGGTGCTGATTGCCGGGGTCATTCCATGAGAGCCAACAGAATCATCAATTACGAATCGATCCTTCAGGTGCTGGGCGAAACCGGTTGTCCCTTTTGCCGCTTTATGAAGAATTATCAGGCGGGCCTGCTACAGGACCCTGCCGAAAAAGAGATTCACCATCTCTGTAACTTTCACACCTGGGGGCTGGCAGCGACACAGCGCGCAGTTTCCGCAGCTCATCACTTCCTGAACATGTTGGAGGGGCATACCGGGGCCACTGCTGCTTCCACCTGCGATATTTGCGTGCTCCTCGAAATGGAAGAAGATCGCCGCATCCGGGAGTTCGCCAGCCTTTTGAACCACAAGCTCGTTACTCAGTGGCTACGATTACAGCCGATTTTATGCTATGCGCACGGCACGAAGTTGAAGCAGGGGGTTCCCCAGGTAACTGCGTTGGCAATCGACTCCATCCTTGAGAACTACAGATTACAGCTCATGCAGGAACTGCGACGCCTGCGTGATGAGCATCAGACAGACAACGCCAAGTGGGGCGTACTGGGTCATGCTGCCGAATTCCTGGCAGCCCAACGTGGATTGCGCCGGTAAAGGAGGTTTATGTTAACCGCTGGCAAAGCCGTAAAAGTCTCCATCTATCTCAGTGAGGGCTCAACGCACCATGGGGCCTCGACATACTCAAGCATTCTCGACTTTCTTTATTTCCGTGGGGTGGCCGGTGCTACAGTCCTCAAAGGTGTCGCCGGTTTCGGCGCAGATCATCATATCCATTCCGCTAACTTCGTCGAAATCTCCGACCACCTTCCTCTGAAGATCGAATTTGTCGAAACCCGCGAGAAGGTGAACGAGCTCATGGGGAAACTCGAAGAACTGGCGGGGTCCGGCATGATCGAGGTGCAGGAAACCCTGATCGCCAAGCCGGCACAAGTCTCAAAACCAAAGAAGAGTGCCGCGCCTGCTGACCACGTAAAGATCGAGGGCAAGGCAAAGATGATGCGGATCTACATTGGCGACAGCGACAAATGGCAGGACCAGCCTCTCCACGAAGCCCTGGTCCGGGCCATGCGCGCCAACGACCTGGCGGGGGTGACCGTTTACCGAGGCATTCTCGGCTATGGCGCCCACCGCCGGGTTCATAAAGATAAAACATTTCATCTATCGCACGACAGCTCGCTTATGCTCACCGTCGTCGATACCGAGGAAAAGTTGAACTCCTTTCTGCCGATTGTCGAGAAGATGGTCCAGGAGGGTCTGGTCGTTCTCTCCGACGCTGACATCATCAAGTACGCGCACCGGGCCACGGAGATCGTCAACGACAAGGAGTGAGCCATGAAGGAACAATTCAAGGCGCGAATGTTGCGCATTCATTTCACGGAAGCGGACAAATGGGAGGGTAAGCCACTGCATGAGGCCATCGTTTCGACCTGCATGGATCTCGGAATCGCGGGCGCGATTGTCTTCCGAGGGATCGAGGGATTCGGCGCGTCGGCCAGAATCTATCATGCCCGCAGCCTGTCCATTTCGAAGAATGCGCCGATCATGGTGAGCGTCATAGATACGGAAGACAAGATTCAGAAACTGCTTCCGCACCTCGACCGCATGATCGAGGGAGGGTTGATCGCGAGCTCGATCGTCGATGTCATCCGCTTCTCCCAATCGCAGCACGAACCCACCGTCCTCGGCTAAAGAGGTCTGTACGATGAATGCTAACGAGCAGACGGCAAGGTGTCCCTCCATCGAAGGGATGCTGCACGCCCTGTTCGCGATGGATCTGGCCGCCATCAATCGAAGCGTACGGGACAAGCTGTTGTCGCTGGAGAAGAAATTAGCTTCTGGCCAGCTGCACCTTGCCGTTCTTGGGCAGATGAAGCGCGGAAAAAGCTCCCTCATCAACGCGCTCCTGAGAGCCAGCGTATTGCCTACCGGTATTCTTCCGGTGACGGCGATTATTACAGAGATGCGATACGGCCAGACTCCTGGAGCAACGATTGTCTATACGACGGGAGGGTTGCGCGAATCGGTCCCGCTCTCGGAGTTGGGCAGCTACATTACCGAGGCGGGTAATCCGGGGAACAGGAAGCAAGTAGCCTCGGTCGAAATAACCTATCCGTCTCCCTTTCTCGAGAGCGGCATCGTGCTGATCGATACTCCCGGCATCGGTTCTACCCATGCCCACAATACAACCATTACCGAACAGTATCTTGGCGAGGTGGACGCCGGCATCGTTGTGCTCTCGGTCGATCCTCCAGTCACCGAGGCAGAGTCGAAATTCATTAGCGGACTAAAGAAGGAAATACCGAAACTCCTCTTCGTCCTCAACAAGACGGATTTGGCCTCAGCTACCGAGGTCGCCGAGATCGCCGGCTTCCTTGAAGCTGAGCTCGACCGGCTTGGGATTCAATCGCCGGAAATTTTCTCCTTGTCGACGCAGCAAGTTCCTGACCGTGCCGCTCCGCCGCCTGAGGGGCTTGAGATATTCGAAGCGCGGTTGCGCGCTCTTTTGTCAAAGGAAAAGCGAGAGGTACTCGTTCGTTCGGTCGCGATGGATGTGGCAGAGATTGCAAGAACTCTTCGCTTTGCAGCGTCGATGGGCGCACGAGCGGAAGTCATGAGCCAGGAGGAGCTGCGCAACAAGAAATTAGCGCTCGATCGATTAATGGATCAGACCGAAACCGAAATTCGGGAGCTGCAGTTGCTGTTGCATCAACGTTCCTCTGATCTGTTGGCGAATGTTGAGCACGACTTGGCCGCGCAGGTCAGAGACAGTGAGCCGGAGGTGCAGCAGCGTCTTGCGGATTTTGAAAGTCATCATCCGAAAGAGACCGGACGAGCGCTCGGGTCGCTGCTCGAAGATTTTTTAATGAAAGAGGTGGAGACAGTATTCTCACGATGGAAAGTTCGTGAAGACGAGAAGCTGCAGAGACAACTGGCGGACCTCTCCGACCGGTTTGTAGAACAGGCGAATGGAATCCTGGCCCGTCTGGAGCAAATCGCGGGCTCGCTGTTTGAGGTACCCGTCGAACATCTTTTTGTGCGCTGTCCCTTACGCGTTGAAAGCCACCTTTCCTTCCGCGTAGAGCGCGTCTTCTATTCTTTGGATTCTTTCCTCCTTCTGCTCCCCCGCTGCCTGCTGCGTCCCATTGTCCTCCGCAAAACTCATCGGAATGTTCCGATGTTGCTGGACATGAATGCAGGCCGCATTCGCTACGACTACCTGGAGAGGCTCGAGTCGAGTATCGCCCGCTTCGAGCAGGATCTTTGCGGCGCACTTGGAATGGTGACAGCGAGCCTCAAATCTACGCTCGCCGAGAATCCAAAAGATCAGAGCTCGCAGGGAGCGAGCATTTCTCTTTTAGACGCTATTCTTCGCGATTGTCTTTTTCTGTCCCACTAAACAAGCTCGTTCGTTGCTGCCAATCCCGTAAGGAGTGTTCCAGTTATGAAGCCTTCTACTCTGAACCTTTACTTTTTGATCGCCGGAATCATCGGATTTCCCGGTTGCCTCTATGGTTGGCAGAAATGGCACCGTGTTCCGTGGCTCATAGGTATTGGGATCTTCGGGTATTTCCTGATCTCAAGCTTACGGGAGATCTTATTGAGGATGCGGGGTCATCTCTGACGGTTAAGCCCATCCATTCCTGTTCGAGATATCACGATGAAGAAACGATTAGGCTGGCAAGACCCATATTTCAGAGCCGGCGTGCTTGGATTTCCGTTCTGCTGTTACAAGGCGATTGCGACGCATGAGCCCGTCTTTCTGCTCGGCCTTGGCTTTTTTGCAGCTTTTCTATTTCCGGGGCTCTACAGGCTTTGGCGCAGCCGGCGCGATCGCTAGATCAGCCCGGCAAGGGAAATGATCGATAGAGAGAAATCGCTACTGTCGCTAGACTCCAGCAGATGCCAACGAGGCGGACCGACCACCGCGGTCATTCATCGCTGAAACAGCAAAGTACTATCGGCCAAATCGTCAAGCTCCAGCGGCGCACTCTGCATCGGAATGCCGATGTAGTTGCCGGAGGACGAGAGGGAGCGGAACGATTCCGATTCGCGCTCGCGACCAAGAATCAGCAGCACGATGTTGATCGTGTCTTCCACACGGCCACTGGGGATGTGGATTTCACGCGTGCCCTTTGAACAGATTCCGCAGAGCCCGTAGCGACTCCCCACTGTCTTGATTGCGCCAAAAACCGCTTCCGACCGCATATCTTCCTGCTATTCACAACTCCGGAGTTCTCGCTGTGTGATGTTTGTTGAAGTCTTCTGGGACTTACCCCTGGTTCCGGGCTTTCAGCGCCCAGACGAGAGCTGCGATCCAGCCAATAATCGTCCAGCCCAGCGCTACGTTGAGCATCAGTATGAGTGGTTGCTTAGGATGCTGGTACCGTTGAGCAATGATGCTGGGAGCAAGATATACAAGAACTGCAGCAAGCTGAATCGCGAGGCGCCGCGCCAGTGCAATCGTGCTCCCATGGGCATCATTCATCACCGCTAGCCAGACCAACACTGCCTTACCCCTCACGCAGATACGTTCCGTTCGCGACGAACAGGGGCTGGCTTTCGAACATACTCGCTGTCGATCGCAGCATCTTCCTCTTCGCCTTCCTCTTCTTCGGCGTCCACATGATCCACCTGAATTTCCGTCTCGCCATCAATGCCGCGGATGTATTCGACCGAGTGAGGATGAGTCTCAATAGTCTGTTCGATCTCGGCCAGGAACAAGTCCGAGATATGAACGCCGTCGACGAGAACAAGCGTGGTGTTTTTCAGATGTTTTGCCTGCTCGCGAATGAATTGTTCCAGCAATCGTTTCGGAGCCAGCAGTTCGACACATACCGGCAGCGTATTCACCGGAATCTCCTGGTTGTCGTAGCTCACTCGGGACGCGTCCCTCGTATAGCCAACCTGCGACAGGTTCACGGCGGCATGGACGATTCCGGTCTGCATGGCGGCTTGTACCAGATGCGTGGAGAGCGGCTTTTCCACCAATCGATGCCACCAGCGGTGCCCTTTTCTTACGTCACCACGGCGAAGATAAATGCGAAGTGCGGATATTGAGCTGAAGTGCTTTTCCACTATTCCTCCTTGGTATTGGTGATGCGTTGTAAACCTGTTTTGAGTTCGCGACCCTGCTGCGCAGGCGACATCTCATCAACCCGGATGCGCGCTCGCAGCACGTCTTTGGCAGACAACATGCCGATCAAGTGGTCCGTCGCTGGGTCGACCACAGGCAGATAATCATGGGGACCGTGCGCAAGTTCCTGCTCGACAACCCGCATCGAGTGGTAACTGCATACGCTTCTTGCGTGTTTATCCATGATGGCGGTCACCGGTAACTTGGCCCACTTCTCAGAGGGAATGAGCCGCAAGGATTTCATCGCGGCCATGCCAAGAAAAGTCCCCCCCTTCGCAACGACTGGAAGCTCATCGAAGTTGTGCTCCAGAATGGCGCGGTCGTGGAAGCGGGCGAGGGTTTCATTGGGTGAGGCCACAACGATCCGGCGCGTCATCCAGTCGGCACAAGGCATCGTCGAAAGTTTTCCTTCGTCCGTGATGCGATGTTCACGTTGCGCTTCAGAGTTCGAAATCCCTGCTGCTACAAGGAAGGCAGCAGACGATGCGATCAGTCCCGGCACCACAAGCGCCGGACTCCCGGTAGCTTCAGCCACGAAGACTGCAGCGAACAAAAGACTGTTGTAGCTGGCGCCCGTAAATGCTGCGATGCCGATCAACGTAAAGAGGCCCGGCTGGCTGGGATGGAGCAGGGCATCGCACGCGGCTCCAAGCGCTGCCCCAATGGTTGCGGACGGTACGAACAACCCGCCGACACCGCCCATGCCGAAGGTGACGACGGTCGCGATCAGCTTCGCCACGAAAAGAAAGACACAAGCCCAGAAGAGAAACTTCCCATTCAGCAGCGCGTTGGCTATGGGAAGCCCGGCCTGCAGCGTGCCCGGCGCGTGAACCACATGGAGGGTGGTGAATGCAATCAGGCTAAGCAGCACACCGCCGACAAAGTTCTTGGCGATGCGCGGAGCAGTCCACCGATTGTAACGCTTCTTCGTTTTAGCCAGGAGCGCGAGAAACAGATGCGACGCTAGGCCACCCAGAATTCCCACGGGCAGACAAAGAAGCAAATCACGGACGTGAATGTGGTACACGAAGCTGATGGGAAAGTATGGAGTCGCGGGCCGGAGAAAGCTGAACGTCGCATAGCTCGTCGCAGACGCAACCAAGCCTGGGATCAGCGCCTCATGGGCGAGATCGTGTTTGTAAGGCGACTCAATGCCCATGATTGCACCGGTGAGTGGAGCGCGAAAGATCGCCGCGATCCCTGCAGCCGCCCCGACCATGAGAGCGATTTCGGACTTCCCGCTTAAGAACTGAAGCCGTGAATGCTTGTTGATCTTGCGCTGGAGGTACGAAGTGATGGTGGCGCCCAGCCACTTGCTCGCTCCTTCCATACCGGCGCTGGCGCCGAATCCCATCGTGGCAACAGACGCGGTGAGCTTCGGTACGGCGGCTTTGTAATCAATCTGCTGGTCTGGACGGTGATAGGCGCGAACCACCTCATCCGCCATCGAGGACGATTTGACCCGGAAAAGGCTCATGATGAGCCCGGTCAGAACCATCGCTGCGATCGGTATAAGGCAGAGCATGGCCGGAGAAAGAGCCGTTGTGAACTGCTTCCAGAGGAGTTCATTGACGAGATAGTCGTAGCCCGCAATTGCGGCACCCACAATTACGCCGAACGGAGCAGCGACCAAAAAGACATGACGGGCTGTCCGAAAATGCTCGGTCAGATTGTTGGCGAACGCATTGGGGCGCTCACGAACGATCCAGGATTTGAGTGATCGAGACATGGTATCCCTTGCCAAACGAATGACAGCGAGTAAGTGAGAGCTGGCTTTCAGGAGTCGGCTCACACTGCTGCGGAACTGGCATAGCTTAGGGGTGGGATCGGTTCAGAACGGGTCTATCCTGCTCTGAATACAACTCTCCCTCAGCCCAGTTCGATTCAAGTTTTGGTAGGGTATACAGACTCCTACCTGATCAGTAGGAGTCATCAGCCGTTCCGTTTCGGAAGGCGGTTGAAGGCGGATTCCCTCGCCTGCAACAACTATATGACAGATTTACGCCAAGTTCAATCGCAATATGATTACAACGGAGGGTACTCGTGGTGATCGTCTCATCATCTGGGAAGCGGTTGGGCGGCATCTGCTGAGGCAGCAATGTACATGGCAAAAATCTACGAACCCGGCGCACTCCTTCATCGGGTGCGCTATGCGATTGCAAACATCCTCCGCGACCGGGTCGTAAACGAAGGAGCATTCAAAGTTTGTTTCGAAATGGATGACGAGGATGAAGTCATTCGCACGATTCTTCGACGAGGATTGAAGAATCGGAAATTACGCGTTGCATTGGAACGCAGCCACTTGATCGATGTTACGCGCTGGCTGGATCGATACCCGGATCTAGCAGGAGCCTACGTCGCGCTTGAATCCACGCAATCTGAGTGAGAAAACAATTCCGGATTCGGTGTGTCAACATCCTGTTGCCGGAGATTGTCGGATCGCGTTTTGGGTCATCGATGTAGATAACCTGCGAATGGAAATACCTGAAAAGGTCAAAAGCTGTAGCAAACTGCTTTCTACATGGGGCCGCGGCAAATTGACATCCAGTCCGAGCGGCGCTGATACTGGACTCAGAGCGGGTGTTGGAGTCCACTCATAACCGCCCCTTCGCCAGGGGAAGATGACTCCTACGAGATCAGAACTCCAAGGAGTCTGTCATGCCTGCTCAGGCCCAAAAACGCCTGTCCCGCGATCAAAAGGAATGGGAAGACCTTGAGGCCCCCAAATCCGTCTATCCCTCTGAATCCTCCAATGGCTGGCACGATGGTTTCACGCCAGATATCGAACAACGCGTCAGTTCGAAACCCTTCCAGAGCATCCTTTTTCTGGGAGCCGACGCCGACATCCCAGTCGACGGTCGAAGCGCCCCAGAAATCTTCACTGACTTGCTGCTTGATCAGGTAGTTGCCTCCATTACAGCTGGCCGCGAAGAGTACAACCTCAAGCCCTATTTTTACTCACCGCTTGGAAGCGTTGAGGCGGTGACCTATCGTCACGAAGTCCTGCAGGATCTTGAGAATCCGGCGGTGTCTGATACGATTCAGTCCTTCGCCCAGTCGATGCGCAACATGAGGAGCTGCCTCCGGCAGATGGAGAAGCTTCATTACGATCGTCAAAAACAAAGCTGGTTTCTCGACGCCGTCGAAATTTACTGTGAAACGGTCGGACAATTGAGCCGCGATCTGATGAATACCAGCCTGTGCTCACAGGGGTTTCGCAGTTTTCGGGGCTTCCTTGCAAAGCTACATTGAGTCGGAAGAGTTCGTCGCTCTCGCGGCGGACACCACAAAGCTTCGGGCCGATCTGAAGCAGGTTACCTACTCGATTCATATTGATGGGAGGCGAGTCACTGCAGCGAGGTATGAGCCAGCCCCGGACTATGGAGCAGATGTACTCGAGACGTTTGAAAAATTTAGTCAGGGGGCTGCAAAGCAGTACAACTTCGAGTTTCACGCCGACCCCTATATGAACCACATCGAGTCAGCCATACTTGATCTGGTCGCGCGAATCTATCCCGAGACGTTTTCCTTTCTCGAAGAGTATGGCATTCGCCACAAAGACTATCTGAATTGTACAATTGCGCGCTTCGATCGAGAGATTCAGTTCTATTTCGCCTATCGGGATCACGTGCAGCGATTGAAACGGGCGGGCCTCTCATTTTGTTATCCGGTGGTTTCCGATGAATCAAAAGCGATGGCTGCGAGAGAAGTCTTTGACATCGCTCTCGCTCATAAACTCGTCAGCGAAGGCAGCTTGCCTGTGACTAATAATCTCTATCTCACGGGAAAAGAGAGGATTTTTGTGATTTCCGGGCCAAACCAGGGAGGCAAGACCACCTTCGCCCGTACTTTCGGACAGCTGCATTATCTGGCCAGCATCGGGTGCCCTGTGCCGGGTAGCGGGGCAAAACTCTTTCTGTTCGACAGGCTCTTCACGCATTTTGAGGAAGAGGAGGACATTCAGAATCTCAGTGGCAAGCTTGAAAGCGAGCTCCTGCGCATCCGTCGCATCCTCGAATGCGCCACGCCCAACAGCATTCTGATTATGAATGAAAGTTTCCTTTCGACGACTCTGAACGATGCACTGTTCCTTAGCAGGAAAATCATGGAGCGAATCGTTGCCCTGGACCTGCTCTGCGCCACAGTCACCTTTCTTGACGAACTTGCAACGTTCAGTGAATCCACAGTCAGCATGGTGAGCACGGTTAACACAAAAGACTCGGCACAGCGAACGTTCAAAGTAATTCGCAAGCCCGCCGATGGGCTGGCATACGCCGCCGCGATCGCGGAGAAATACGGGCTTACCTATGAGAGTGTCAGGTCACGTATTGCCCGCAATACCAACGGAAGGATGGCGTCATGAAAGCCTACCTGATGTATCGAGACAAAGACTTCATCATGAAGGAAGGTTACCCATCGAATGCCACGGATCTGATTCAGGACCTGGAGCTGAGCACGCTGTTTGGCGTAATGGCCGCGGGTGACAAATTCCTTCTCGACGTGGCTGACAGCGCGGTATTAGCGTCCCTCGACGATCGGAACACAATCGAGTACCGGCAACGGGTCCTGGCCGACTGTATCGCGCAGCCGGAGATCGTCAGGGGACTTTATGCCATCGCGGTCGAGGCAATCGAGCGGGAGAGGAATGTATGGGGCTGGATGTCGGGCAAGTATCCGGAGGGTACCCTGCACCGCTCGGTCGAAGTTCTTGAGATTTTCGTCGAGTTGCTGAAGACATTGCGGAGTATTGTCGACCAGCACCGCGCAAAATTCAGCTCCGAAGGCTTCTTGCGGTTTTTCGAAATGCTCACCCGCGAACTCGACGACGGATATTTGTCGACGGTCGATGAACACCTCGAACGGCTCAAGTTTCGCGATGGGATTCTTCTGAGCGCAGAACTGGGCAAAGGCAATCGGGCCGAGAACTATGTTCTCCTCAAGACTCCCTATGTAGCGCACGGCTGGTTCGAGAGGTTCCAGCATTGGGTTGGCGGTCTTGCGGGAAGGAATAATCTCGGTTTTATCTATGAAGTTCATGAGCGGGACGAAGCCGGTTTCCGCGCATTGTCGGAGATTCGCAGTCAGGGCATCAGTCGTGTTGCTGCGGCGCTCGCGCAGTCAACCGACCACATACTCAGTTTCTTCAGTATGCTGCGCCTTGAACTCGGCTTTTATATCGGTTGCCTTAATCTACGCGACGTTCTTGGGCGGAAGGGAGAAGCTGTTTGTTTTCCCGAGGTGAAAGCAAGAGAGGCGACGGAACTCTCGGGCAAAGGAATCTACGACGTCTGCCTCACGCTGAGCATCGGTGATCGAGTGATCGGTAACGATCTGGAGGCGGCAGAAACCTCGCTCGTGATCGTCACCGGCGCCAATCGCGGTGGTAAGTCTACTTTCCTGCGCAGCATCGGACTGGCGCAGCTGATGATGCAGTGTGGAATGTTTGTGCCCGCAGAATCTTTTTGTGCCAACATCTGTGCTGGTATCTTCACGCATTTCAAACGGGAGGAGGACCCGACCCTGAAGAGCGGAAAACTCGATGAAGAGCTCAGCCGCATGAGCAGGATCGTTGACAATATCACCCCGCAAGGCATCGTCCTCTTTAACGAATCCTTCGCGTCCACGAACGAGAGAGAAGGTTCGGAAATCGCACGGCAGATTGTCCGCGCATTGCAAGAGGAAGACATCAAGGTTGTCTACGTTTCTCATATGTTCGATCTAGCCAATAGGTTTTATCTAATGAATGCCAATGATACTCGCTTTTTGCGTGCGGAACGCCTGGTCGGTGGGAAGCGGACGTTTCGGGTTGTGCCTGGCGAGCCTCTGCCTACAAGCTATGGTGAGGACCTGTATCGACGGATATTCGAAGATAAGGCCAGTAGTGCCCTGCATTGTTCAGCATGAAAGTTTATCAGGCTCGGCGCCGCTCCAAATGCGCTAATGTGGCCTCTGCGGATAACAGCGCACCTTCTCAATGTGCATTCTTCATCTGTCGCATCACCATTACAAAGAGCGGAATGGACGCAAGTTCAAGGATCACACAGAAGACAATCACCGCATACAGCGAGCGGTCATAGACGAGACCGATAATCAGGCTGCCTACAAACCAGAAAATGCCGTAGGCTCCCGTGAATAAGCCATAGGCAGATGGCCTGCGTTCTGCCGGCACCATAATGGCTACAGCAGCGGGGATGATGGATTCGTGGACACCCATCCCTAGTCCCCAGAGAGCTGCTCCTAGTAGAGCGAACCAGAATCCTCCGAGAAAGACGAGCGGGGCGAATGCTGCGGATAGAACTGTGAGCGGGATCAACACGGCAATACCAAATCGATCGAAGAATTTGCCGAACAGGAGCGAGCCGACACCGCTTACCGCCATCGCTACCGAATAGAAAATCGGGATCCAATCTGCCCTGACAACGGATGTCTTCTGAAAGTGGAAAGCGATCAACTGAAAGTCGGCGAAGCCCGCGGACACCAGAGCGGCAGCAGCCAGATAAAGCCAGAAAGTACGGGACATCCCTTTTGAGTGGATCGCAGTAAGCTTTGCCTCCAGGTCTCCGGGCCGCGGATAAAACAGCCTGGCCCCCGCCAGCAGGAGCAATGTGATCACGGCCGGAACGAGCAGAGTTGCAAATGCCAGACGATATTGTCCCTGGTGCGCCACAATGATCGCAACCAGCAACGGCCCGAACAGCGCGCCGAACTGGTCAAGCGCCTCGTGAACACCAAAACCCCATCCAAATCCCATTTCCTTTGCGGCGTGGGAGAGCATGACGTCACGAGGCGGGTTGCGTATAGCCTTTCCGATTCTTTCGAGGAGGATCAGGAGAGCCGCGACCTTCCAGTTGCCCGCGAGCGCCAGCAATGGGACCGCGGCCATCTGCACGATATATCCGAAGAATGTGATCGGCCAGAATTCACCAGTTCGTTCACTTAGCCGGCCTGAAATGATTCGGAGCCCGTAACCGAGAAGCTCACCTAATCCCGCTATGATGCTGACTAGCGCTCCACTGGCTCCGAGGACCTGCAAAAATTGTCCGGTGACGCTGCGCGATCCCTCATAGGTGAAGTCCGCGAAAAAGCTGACGACACCGACAATCAGGACAAATCTGAGTGCTGCCTTGCGTTTCATGTTGTTGCCGGATGCGTGACGATTAACAACCGTGGCTTCTGCTGGATCCATATGGACGCCTCATGCAATCGGATTAATCAGGAGTCATCAGCCTTTCCTATAGAAAGGCATTTCATCGCGGAATCCATCGCCAAGCCGTTGGACGTTATTGTCCGGAGTGCTCGTCGTGTACGACGAGCACCGAAGTTGGGCTGCTTTTGACCAGATTCTCCGAGGTGGAACCCTCGAGCCAGCGCCGAACCCGCGCAATGTCCCGATGTCCAACAACGATCAAGTCTGTCGATTCTCGCTCAGCCGCCTCTTCAATCTTCTTTTCAGGATCGCCTTCCATGATCTCAGTCCGAAGATTCACTTGAAGCTCATCGGCGGTCGCCTTTGCAGAGTACAGTTGCTTCTCCAGCCGCTCACGTGCGCTCGACGCCTCCTCAAGCCCCACCCCCTCGGCCTGCGTTTCTGGGCTGAGCGGAGCGATAACTCCGATTACGGTAATCCGTGCCTGTAGACTCTTCGCAAGCGAAATGGCGATCTTCACTGCATGATCGGACTCTGGGGTGCCATTCGCTCCTACCAAAATGTTTTGAAATGTGATGTGGCCGCCCATCTTTTACTCCTTTTCCGTCGCTACCTTGCAACCCACGATGGCTTTCCATTGTTCACAGACACCTGTGAATGACTCCCGACACGGTCAGGTTCCGGGACTCCGGTTTTCGATTGTTTTCGAGGTATCGACAGGAGGGCAGAATCATAGACTCCTGGCTCAATACCAGGAGTCATTAGCCATCTCATTTCGAGGGGCGGTTTAAGGCGGATTCCATCGCCTTGTCTCCAGAACTTGGAGACAAGCTGAATGTAACACAGTCCCCTTAAAGACTTCTTAAGAAGGCCTTCCAGCTAATCGAGTTCAAACGACCGGTTCCAGGTCTGAATGACGCGTATCTCTCGCTCGAGACCCAGCGTACTGACAGAGCCGGTTCCCAGGGCGAGGAGGCTCCCCGATTTCGGTGACAAGCCGATCCAGGTCACCGCAAGTATTCGAAGAAGGTGAGCGTGGGAGAACAGCGCGACTTTGCCACCTGCGATCAGGGACCGCTCAATCAGCATTTGGCACCGTGCAGCGACCTGCTCCAGCGATTCTCCTCCGGGCGGAGTGCTGTCCCAGACGGACCAGCCAGGTTGTCCTTTACGGATCTCCGCAGTCGTCCGACCTTCGTACTCGCCGTAGTCCCATTCGCTCAGATTCTCATCTACCTGGACAACATCCCCGAACCCGGCGATACGGCAGGTCTCCCTGGCACGTTGGCGAGGGCTCGAGAGCACCAAAGAAAAGCTGCGATTCTGCAGGTAGTCACGAATCTCTGCCGCGCGCTGTTTCCCATGGTCTGTGAGTGGAATGTCGGTTCGGCTCGTATGTTGGCCCGAGATGCTCCATTCCGTTTCGCCGTGGCGGATCAGCCAGAGTTCTACAGCTGGTTGCTGCATGTACTTACTCCTATTTCGTAATGTGGGATGCCTCCCGGTTTCTAAGTTACCAAGTGGACGAAGTACTGCTGATTTGGATGCTCTTCGCGGAATGCTTTCCAGCTTTGGTTGCCACTGTTTTCCGGTTGTGCTACTACTGAAGTGTTGATGGCGAAGGAATCCGCCCTTAAACGCCTCCGAATACGGAAGGCTGATGACTCCTACCTAAGCGTAGGAGTTTTCTTTTTGCTCCTGCGTTCGTAACCACAGAGGGAGCAAAATGACCGACTATCTGGACTTGCCCATCGGAAACGAAGCACCGGAAATCGTCACTGCCGTGATTGAAATTCCGCAGGGATGCATTAACAAATACGAATACGACAAGAAGCTCCATGTCTTCCGGCTGGATCGCAACCTGCATTCTCCCGTCCACTATCCGGGCGACTACGGATTCATTCCACGCACACTGGCTGAGGATGGTGATCCGCTCGACATTCTGGTCCTCGGAGACGCGCCCACATTTCCCGGCTGCATCTATCTCGCCCGGCCGATCGGCCTCTTCGAGATGCTCGATCAAGGCGTTCCGGACGAGAAGATTCTGGCATACGCGACAGGCAACCCCCGCTTCAGCAACATTCAGAATTACACCGAAGTACAGCCTCATATTCTCCTTGAAGTTGAGCACTTTTTCTCGATCTACAAAGATCTGGAAGGCAAACGGACGAAAGTACTCGGTTGGAAAGATCGGGATGCAGCGCACGCGATTATCAAGTCGAGCCACGCACGATTCAATCCAGTATCCGTTGCGTAAGAGGAATACGAAATGGGTGGGCCTGCACTTCATCAACCGCCAACCAACCACTACCAGGCTGCGGTCGACCGGGTGGAGGAAATGGCGCGGTTGCAGGCGCAGGTGCAGAGAAGAAAATCGATGCTCATTTTTGGACCGGAGACGGTAGGAAAGACGCGCCTGCTGGAGAGCTTTATTAAAACGCAGCCCTCAGCCCTGTATATCAGCCAGTTTCAGTCTCCGCGCGATCTGATGCTCGGACTGGTCGAAAAACTCCGTGTTCTCAATAAGAGGGACGTGCGTCTTCCCTCAAACCCTAAAACGCTGAGCACGCCTTCTCTCAAGGGAGTCGTTCAAAGAGCTCTCGATCAGGGACCCTTTCTTCTGGTTCTTGACCATCTGGCCGGTCCCTCGCGCGTGGTCACCGGCATGATCAAGGATCTGAATTACTATGGGCGTACGCCCATCATTCTTGCCTCACGCACGCCGCATATGGAGGATATCGGCGCACTCCAGTCCATGTGTGCGGATCGCTCGGAACGTACCGAAGTGAAGAACCTGACGCCGCCGGTTGCGCTTGAGTTTGCCCATCGCGAAGCAGAGAGAACATCGCTTTGGGCCTCGAATCTCGAACATGCTCTTCATTCTCTGGTCGAGTGGAGTGAGGGCAACCCAGGAAGCATTCTCTACATGCTCAAAATGGCGCAGCTACCGAAGTACAGAATGGGCGACCAGATCAAAGCCCATGTTCTCTATCTCGATTACCGGATGGGGCGCCGCTAGTCAGAGAATGTATTCGATGACCCACGGTGAGCTCACGTTGCGATGGCCGGCAAGCAGCAGCAGTGCGAGCTGCGATGCCCGGCGTTCTTCCTCGCTGGTCAGATAACGGCGTAAGGCATCGTGCTTCAGGGCATACCGCTGAAGGTCCTCGGACGTTCTTTCGAGAAGGCGCGCGTGGGCTTGCAGCAACTTTTGCGCCGCTTGCCCCGGCCCGAGCGACCCGATAACTAACAGCAGATGCGGAAGGCAACAGGCAGGGACATGCGGGTCATGATCTAAAGCGAGACGTGCGGCATTCGCAGCATCTTCCACTCCTCGCCTTTGCGCTTCCTCGCGAGCCTGGCAAACTCGACATGTCTTAGGAGTTGGCAGCAAGCTACGAAGGTTCTCGACCGATTCGCCCTGTTGCCCAATTCTCATCGCTGAGTCGTTCAGTTCTTCGGCAATTCTGTGGGTGAGTTTCGGGTAGGACTCGCATACCCCTTGAGGAGAGGAAATGCCTTCGTATTGCCATGTGTGAAGCTGGCAAAATCCTCCGCGCCGCGCGTGGTCGTTCTGCGTTTCAGGATTGATCGACAGCTCATACTGATACTTGCTGAGGAACCGAAAGACTCCTTCCAGAATCGCGCCGCAGACTCGGCAGCCGGTCTTTGGATCAACCTGAAGTGGGTACGAACCCGCCCCGATGCTTTCCTCAATAACGAGCTGGCCCTGCGGCTGATCGGGAGTTCCGAGAATGCTCTCTCTCCGATCCCGCAGTGTCCGAATGAGTGCGTCGTATGCACCCTCGAGTTCGCTGTGGTCTTGGGATCGCGATCGCTCGATGAGTAAGTTCATCGTGCGCTCGTACATGTTGACGAGAAATGACTGGGCGCGCTCTTCGATTAAGAAACGCATGAGTGCTGTTTCGAAGGGCTGAATTCCGCTCTCCTCCAACTGAGAGGCGTTTTGCGATTGCTTTCCTTCCAGAGCCAGTCGGGCGGAGATCGAAAATACTTGAGGTTTCTCAGCAAAATTAAACTGCTCGAGTCGCTCCGTCACAAATTGAATTGCTTCGCTTCGATCATGCTGTCCGATCGTGTCCTGCTTGTTGATGACGACATAGACTTTTTTATTTGCACTTCGGATTCGGTGAAGAATGCGATCTTCTTCTTCCGACAGAGGGCTTTCAAAACTGGTGACCAGAACGAATGCATCTGCCTGTGGAAGGAACCGCTCTGTCGTCTGGGTGTTCTCGATGATCGGAGAACCGAGTCCGGGGCTGTCGATGAAGAACAGCCCACGCCTCAGCAACTCAACGGGAAACTGAATTTCGGCATACGCTATGTTCTTCGTATTGCCGGGGTTCTCCTTTTGAGTGACATACTCCGCGAGTTGGGAAAGCGGAACCTCCCGGCTTAAGCCCGAGTTCGTAAAGTTGAGCACGACCTGCTTGCGGCTGCCATATCGAACTGTCGTGATAACGGATGTGAGGGGAACAATTCCCGTGGGCAGGTAATCTCCCCCCAAAATCGCATTCATCAGCGTCGACTTTCCGCGGCTGAACCTGCCGACTACCAGAAGATTGAAGCGATCCTCTGCAAGACGTGCCTGCAAATCGCGGGCTGCTGAGAGCAGGTCTCCGTCCTTTGTATCGACCGCCTGAGCGGACCGAATGATCTCTGCAAGCGCGAACTTTTTTTGTTCGTATTGTTTCAGGTCCATTTGTGATTCCTCAGTCGGTCAGTTGCGGTTCAGCCGGCTGGCATCTGAGGATGAGGTCCTGAATGGCCCACGCAAGACCGTCCTGAGTGTTGGAAGCTGTAGTATCGCTGGCAGCGCGGTGCACCTCGGGCGGGGCCTGTCCCATTGCAATACTCATCTTGCTGACGCGAAACATTGGGATGTCATTTTCCCCGTCGCCGGCACTTGCAACCTCATCGAGGGAAATCCCCAGCATCGCCGCAATTGAGGTAACAGCTGCTCCTTTGTTCGCGTCCGGATGCGAAATGTCCAGATGATTTGGGAGAGTACGCAACACCGACGTTTGGTCGGCAAGTTGCCGCTTAAGTTCATCCTGACAGGCAGAAATCTGGGAGTAGTCGTCCCCAACCCCCGCGATCTTGATGATCGGCTCTGGTATGTCGCCAAGTATTTCGAAGGTCGTTGGGGAAAATCGCAAGTTCTGCGACTCGCGCTCGACGTGTGGTCCCGTGGAACTGGGTACATACCATGCCGAGCGTGTGTATATCCATGGATCAAGCCCATGTCGCTCAATCACGCCAACAATCCTTTGTACCAGAGCAGCTCGGATGTTCTTTTCGGATACGACGCTGAACGACTGATCGACAATGACGGCACCATTCAAAGCGGCACACGCACCCTCTATCTGCAACTCGTCCATCAGATCACGCAGTCCCTGAAGGGGGCGATGACTGATCAGCGAGAAATGAATTCCCGCTCGGCGAAGGTCCCGGATCGCTTTGATGGTCGCGGAACTGAGTTTCTTGAAAGTGTTCAACAATGTTCCATCCACATCAGAAACGAAGAGACGGATCTTATGCGGCTCCATATTGTCTCCCTTCGAGCGCCCTGCCCAGAACGTGCCTCAGAATCCTCCACGAGGGCGCCAGCCAGTTCGCGTGCTCCCCGCGCCGTCTGCGCTCCTCGATGACCGCGTCAGCGATTTCGTGGGCAAGATCGGGATGTGTGTCGAGAAGCTCTTCTATCTCACCCTCTTGTGCCCAGTTCACGTGCTCGGAAATTCGAAAGAGAGCTTCGGCTATTTGTCTCTGATCCGATGCGGTGCCTACTCGGGAACCGATACGCGCAGCAGAGATGACAATGTCAGCGTCGCTCTCAGTCAGAAACTGCCGCAGGTCCTGCCATTCGGCTTCAGAAATGCCGAACTCTTCGAGGAGTTGCAGTGTCGCGCGGCGTCGGTGCAATGTGTATGGGCCGTAAAACGCCGTCTCAGATATTCCACGAATCAGAAGGATGGCATAGGGATGTGCCGTCTCACGGACTTTTCTGAGGGCGTCCTTGGCTTCCTCCCTGCAGAAATCGTCCTCCAGGATCTGGAACAGCAACGGAACAGCTTCCGGTCGACGAAATTCACCAATCGCGAGGACCAGTCCGCTCGTAGCGCGCTGCTTTGTCGCATCCATCAGGACGCGCAGCACCTCGTCAGACTTCCAGCGCAACAGTTCGCGCGCTACCGCGCTGCGCACCGCGTCCTCTGCGAACAATACCTCCGGATCGGTGGCAAATTCATAATCTCGAAAATATGAAATCAAGGTGGAGTACGCGCCCAGTTCTCCGAGCGCACGCGCCGCACGGCAGCGCGGCAGGGCGATTGTCCGTGGCGGTCCCGCCAGAAGAAAATGTTCGAGGTACGGTACGGCACGATCTCCCGCGGCCATCAGCATGTTCATCGCGAGTTCGCCATCCATGATTGAGTCGAGAACAGCGATCCAGTGTCCCAGTTCGGCATCTTGCGCCCCAGACGAGTGACCGTTCATACTTCGATCTCCTCTTCAGACTGGAGATGGGAATACCAATCTTCCCGTGTGAGCGGCAGATTGCTCTTTCCGCGGTCAGGCCGGCTCAGTAACATCTGATAGACCGCAATGTCCCCTCTGCGAAACGCAGCCGCCGATCCAGCCATGTAAAGCAACCAAATGCGGTAAGTTGTCTCGGATACGAGACCCATGAGATGTTCGGCATTCCTGCGCAGGCCGTCAACCCAGCAACGTAGTGTGAGTTCGTAATGCTCGCGCAGATTCTCTACGTCACGAACTTCGAAGCCCGCATATTCTGCGGCGCGCATCGCCTGGCTGAGGGTCACGAGTTCACCATCAGGAAAGACATATTTGTCGATGAATGAGGAATGAGTCGGACGGCTCAGTTGGAGAACATTGCGAAGGAAAGGCACGACCGAACCATCCAGAAAGGACGTTCCGGGATCGGAAGACGCATGAGCGCGGGCAATTCCATGATTAAGGAAGACTCCGCCTGGCCTCAACATGGAGTGCGCTGTTCGGAAATACAACGGGAGCTTTTTTAGTCCGACATGCTCGAACATGCCGACGCTTGAAATCTTGTCGAAAGGGATCGATTGGTTCGGTGCTCGGCGATAGTCCATCAGCAAGACGCTGCAGCTCTGTGTCAGGTGCGCCGCTTCGATCCTGGCTTCCGCGACGGTCACTTGCTCGCGACTTATGGTGATGCCGTGAGCTTCGACTTTGTGTCTTAATGCTGCGTGGAGAATCAAACTGCCCCAGCCACAGCCGATATCGAGGAACCGCTCGCAAGGTGAAAGGCGCAGCTTCTGACAGATCAATTCGAGCTTGTTCGTTTGCGCCTCGTCGATGCTTTCACTCGGTGAGCGGAAGTATGCACACGAGTAGGCCAGCGTCCTGCCGAGCCATGGCTCGTAAAATGCAACCGGTTGATCATAGTGGTAAGAGATTGCATTGCTGTCTCTTTGCTGCGAGTGGCGCGGACCTGCCTTCCACCATTCGCCGATGCCCAAGAAAGCGCCCCAGAGTGCCTCGAAAATCCGCTGTCGTCGGCCCTTTGGGCAATGGAACACATGTTCGGCAACATCGAATACTGAGAAGAGATCGCCTTCGACGTCGATCTCTTTGCTAAGGAAGGCCTCTCCCAACGTTACTTCGCTGGGCCTCATGACAAGAAGTCGGAGAGCCCTTGGAGAATTCACCACCAGCGTGGATGCCGGGATGCCTCTCGGTGGAAACTGCCATCGCCAGCCATCCCAAAGACGAACAGCAAAAGCTGGCCCCTGGTAGCTCTCAAAGAGCGAGCCAAGCAGCTTTTCTCTTTGCAAATTAGAAGCTTCAGACGTCTTCTTCATTTTTCCGCTTCTCCTCGTCTGTCTAACCGGTCACAAGCCCCCCACCGCAGTCTTCTCATAACTGCGCGGCGGCAGTAAGCCCGTCTTCAAAACAGCAGTCAACGCCTCCTGATCTTCTTCGGGCACAGGCATGGCACGAATTTTACGAATGGTGTCTGCGATGGGATACTCGTATTCCTTCAGGACAACTCCGCCGTCTTCCCAAACCGCGTAACATGCAAGCGGTCGACTCGTCTTCGGCTGTCCAATGCTTCCCGGATTGACAATCAGTGTTTTGCCGACTCGCCGAACAAAGGGTGTATGCGTGTGCCCCACGAGCAGCACATCACTGTCGATCCAGGAAACCTCCTGCTTCCACCGGTCTGATTCTTCCGCACAATAGCCGAAGAGAGGATCGGTTGGTATGGCGTGCGCGAGGTAGAAGCTGGTTGAATCGACGGTAATCTCGCGCTGAATAGGGAGATTTCTCAGGTACTCGGCGTCGACAGGGCCAATGACATCCTGAGTAAAGTGACGCGTGCTGGCAGCCAGTTTCTTGAATGGGGTTGAGCACTGAGGGTCCACGTCGAAACCGACTGCGTGATCATGGTTCCCGCGCACACAGGCGGCTGCTTTGTTGCGAACCCATTGAATGACTTCATTGGGTTCTGGACCATAATCGACCAGGTCGCCAAGGCACCAGAGTTGGTCATAACTCTCTTCAGGCAGAGCATCGAGAGCCGCAAAATTGGAATGTATGTCGGAAATGATGACGATCTTCACGAAACCTCCAATGTGATCGTCTGGACAAAATCCATAGTTCAGACGCGTGGCACAGTTTCGAGGTTTTCGTGTGAGCAGGAAACACCCTGACGAAACCTCGCCAGGGGTCATCATCTGCCCATCCACTGACTCAAGGAAGGAACAGCAGTTCAGGCGAACCCCTTCGCCTTATGCATCTCTGTAGGAAAGATGCACGAATAAGCATATCAGTTTCATGAATTACCGCGCCACCAATCTGGGTATAAGGCGATCTGCGCCGCTCTAAAACAGTCATTTCCGATGAAGACGTCGCTACAGAATCGTGTCATTACCATCAGATTCCTCAACAAAATGTGGCCGATCTCTCGATTGCAACCGGACGTGAGGATTCAAGCGATGTTGACAAAATTGGAGAGATGCTATCATCTTTTTCTTAGCTGTTCGGCGATGGGGTTCGCCAAAACTGTCCTTGGACTGATGACCCCTTCTGAGCTTATGCCAGGAGGAGTCTGTGTGGTTTCTTGTTCGAGTTTCAAGGAAGTTCGGTCGACCGGCTTGTCATCGTGTTTTGTCCCTGCCAAAGCACGCCCGCGTTGCCGATGCGCGGCAATTTTGCAAAAAACTCCTTCGCCGCTCTATCACTCGGGTAGACCGTGCTCTACGCCTGCGTCTTTGTATATTTGAGTTTACGCAGGATCATCGATGCATCCTGAGGGCATTGCTGACGCAGGCAACATCTCCTGTTGCCTTGCCTTCAGGAGAATGGATCAATCGCGGAGATTCGGTTTTAGGGTTGCACTTCTGGAACGAACGACTAACTGCAATCCTGCAAGGGCGATCCTTATTTGGTAGGGGTGCTTGTCTGCGTCACTCTCTTTACGCATCCCTGGTTCAACTCGCCACATTCCTGATGCGGCAAGACAGTGAGCAGAACATCATAGCGGTCTATGCGCGGTTGGCACGGAATGCGGAAAAGTCATCTTTAGTCGGAACGCCCCTTGGATTCACAGTCATATCGAAAAAACGGACAGCGAGGGTCAGGATTCATGACGCTCTTGAAAATATCCTGCCCTATGCTCTCTGCTGGGTTTTTCGACCGATAGACCAACGGCAGCGATTAGTCGCATTGAGGCGCTTTGAGATTTGGCTGTCTACCAAAAAAGTTCTCAGTCTCTATAGACCTATAGAGACATCGAGACAGGCGATTAAGTCCACACAGCGAGTAAGAGCAATAGTGACGTGGAATTCTGCTAGTCCAATTTCTACGGATTCCTTTGCCGTGAAGAGTGATGTAGCTTTGTGCGGAACTCACCGAGATATGCAACAGTGAGAGGTCATCAGTGTTGAGATGTTTGCAGTTGTAGTTCTAACCGCCAAGGCTCAAGATGCAGGACGACGTTACGATATACGACTTGAAATGCGTCATTGCGGTGGCGCAGGAGGGGAGTGTGTCGCGTGCAGCGATACGCCTACACACATCTCAGCCCGCGCTGAGCCGCAAAGTCCATCACGTTGAAGACGCTGTAGGGGTGAGGCTCTTTTATATCTGGCACGGAGGAGCACGTTTGACCGAAGCTGGGAAAGTATTCGTCGAAGAACTTCTTCATTCCGTTGATCACTACGACCGAGCGGCACAACGAGCCCGCAATACGGCGAGACGTAAAACTGGTCTTCTCGAAGTAGCTTATTCATCATTCCTCTGCCCGGAACTGCTGATGATAGTTTCTGACCTTCATTTTGAAAAGCCTGATGATCCGCTTCTAAGGATGACCAGTCTGCATACGAAAGGGATTATTAGGGGTGTATTGGAAGGCCAATACCAGGCTGGGATTGTCTATCTCCCCATCAGCTATCCCGAACTCGAGGCCAGAGAATTGCTCGACGAGGATCTGGTGCTCTGCATTCCGGCGAGGCATCGTTTATTTCGATCAGATTTCGTAGCGCCTCAGGACCTTGATCGGGAGCCGTTAATCAGCGTATCGGAGCTTGCGCTTCCTGAAGTTTATAAGGAGATCATTGCCTACTTTGAGGTTCTCGGCATTGACCTGAACATAATTGCACAGCCCTTCACTTTCTATGAAGCGATCCATATGGCTCTAGCAGGTCGAGGAATTGCGATGGTAAGCAGCGGCTGGTCGCATCTGACGAGGGACGAGATCGTTTTCCGTCCGCTGGCGGACAAGCTACTAACGATGAAGTCTGGGGTTTTGGTGCGGAGGGACAATCGTACCGAAGCAGTCAATGATTTTCAAAATCTCTTATGGGCAAAAACGGAGAAGTTAAGGAGCGAGCGGCAAAAGCTAACGCTTAAGCCGCGTCACGGATCTGCCTGAATACAGGCAGACAAATAAACTCTTCGGGAGATAACGAAAGAGATTGGAGGACAATCATGCGCAAACCCATCTTACTTACATTGGCCGTTTTCTTTGTGCTCGGTGGCTGCAGCAATGAGAAGAAACCAAGCGCAGCCAATTTCACGAAAGCAATCAATCAATATCTTGCAAAGAACGGCCCTGCATGCACTTTCTTCGCACAGACGTTTCCGATTGATATTCCCGCATCCGAATTGAAAGACCAGGCAGGTACCGCTCCGCAGATGGCTGCTCTGGAAAAGGCTGGATTGGTGCGCGGCAGTGATACGACGGCAGTCATTCACGGCATGATGGGCGCTCTCGGAGCGTCGGCGCCGAGGCAGGTGAGACGTTATGAGCTGACGGATCAAGGAAGGAAATATTTTCAGGTGAAAGCCGGCACGCTCGGACAGAGCGGCGCCTTCTGCTATGGGCAGGAGCAGGTGGACTCGATTGTGAAATGGGACGAGCCAACCACACAGGATGAAACGTCTGTCACGGAAGTGACCTATACCTATAAGTTCCAACAGCTCGCTGATTGGGCAAAACAGCCGGATGTGCAACAGGAATTTCCAGCCATCAAGTCAACGGTGGAGCAGGCGGGAACAAACCAAGTCATCGAGGTTCATCTGACAAATAACGGTTGGGAAGCGGGATCGTGAAGAGATGAGGCTGGCACTCCACACCACTGTTTTATTTACTCTGCGATCTGGCATGATCTGGATCAGACTCGACCGTCAGATCAAGGATCGTTTTTACACGCCGCTCTCCGTGTTCACGATCGATGTGAACAATGCGATGTATAGAAGACCGTATCTCCGCCTCGGCCTCGGCTGGAAGTAAAGACGAGGTATCGCGCGTAAGCAAAGTACGCAGCCGGAGCAAAGCGCCTCTGGCGCTGCTGGCATGGATGGTTGCCAGTGCTCCCCGGTGTCCGGTATTCATGGCGTCGAGCAGAGTTCGGGCTTCGGTTCCACGGATCTCGCCGAGGATGATTCGGTCGGGGCGATGCCGTAAGGCTGCTTTCAGCAGATCGTCAAAGCTAATTGTCTTCCTGTGCGTATCGGTCTGGGCCTCTTCCGCGACCACATGGGGCTTGCGCAGATGCAGCTCGGCGGTGTCCTCGATGATGAGGATGCGTTCCTCTTCCGGGATGGCATCGGCCAGAACATTGAGCAGGGTCGTTTTGCCGGTCCCGGTCCCACCGGAGATCAGCAGGTTGTCGCCTCGACGTACTGCATCGGCAAGGGTTTCCGCCTGGCCCGCTGTCACCATGCCGCGCTCGATCAGGTCTTTCATCGTGAAGTTACGCGAGGTGAATCGGCGTACTGTCATTAAGGGCTGCGGGTGAACGATGGGAGGAATGGCAGCGGCAAGACGGCTACCATCGGGCAGGCGCAGGTTCATGATGGGCGAATCAGCGTCGAGCTTCTTGCCAAATTTATTAGCAATCACTTCTAGGCCGGTAGCGAGCGCATCTTCCTCGAACCGGATATCCGGCAGCGGTTGGATGCGACCCGCCTCTTCGATCCAGACCGAGCCATCGGGGTTGACCATGATCTCGGAGATGGTCTGACTCAACAGCAACGGCTCGATGGGTTTGAGAAACGGAATGATGATTTCAAAGCTCACGCTTGTATCCTCCTGGGATCGAAACCAATGCGCTCCTGCTCGAACCAGGTCATGGTGACGGGCAGAAAGTCGGGCTTGAGATAGCAATAGGTCGGAGGCAATGGAGTAACGCCGTCGAAGGCGACCACCACAGTCTGCGCGTTCTGTAGATCGAAGAACACCTTCTCCTCAAACAGCGGCTCCTTATGCTTCTGATACTGCTTGGAAGCAGAGACGGAGCCTTTGCTGGATGAAGTGCGGCCAGAGAGCCATCCGACGTTGGCGTTGGTGGAGGACTCGGAAACGGTGTAGCTGACCCGTGTCCGATCCGCCTTGCCGCATAGCTCCGAAGCGTAGCGCGCGGTTTCAGGATCTGAGGTCGTAAGGAAGACCTTCGAGCGAAACGCCTGCAGCAGGGTCTTCACGCCTTCATTGGGGAGCGCGTCTTTCAAGCTGGCGACCGACTGCGTAGCCACGATGGGAATGCACTTCGGCTGGCGGGATATCGAAAGAAACCTCTCATCGCCATTTGGGTTGTCACCGCCGACCGTGGCGAAGTTCTGATACTCATCGCAGAGGAACACGGTCGCGCGGTAGTGCTTCTCCGGTTCCGCGTCCATCTTCGGAATGCGCAGGAGCACAGCACGCTGATAATCGATCTTCATCAGGGTGCCGATGGTCTTCGCCAGAGCCGGGTTCAGGGCTACGGGAAAGTTCAGACCGACGACTGTGCCCATCTCAATCAGTTGCTCAAACGGCGGAAGGACGCGGCCTTTGGGATCACCGGCGCAGTGCTTGCCCTCATAGAGTTCCTTCGGCGGACAGAAGACGCGGCGCACCTGTGGATCGGTCTCGAACAGCGAGAGAAAGACCACGATGCCCTGGATAATCGAAGTCTTGACTTCGGAGCGGAAAAACTTCCAGTGTTCCCAGTACCAGTACCGGACGCTGTCGAAGCGATCATAGTGTTCCAGCGAGTATGGCTTCCGGGTATAAACGAAGAACTCAGCATCTGTTTCGTGAACCAGCAACTGTTCCAGTTCCTCGGTCCAGACGGCGACGTACTGTTTCGCCTCCTTATTCCACTCAAAGCCGAGTGGGGCCAGCGCGGCTTCATATCTCCGATAGCCGCCTTTCCCGATGCCGACGTATTGTGTCCGGCTGAAGCGCGAACCCACTTCGATCAGCATCTCTTCCAGGCGTCCGGCGCTGATGACTGTGCGGAAGAGATCGACCAGCGTCAGGTATCCGTCGCGGACACGGTGGAGCAGAATTACGTACCGGACCAGATCGGTGTAGCTCTGCTGCCAGAAGGGTTCCTTGCCCTTGCCCCAGATGCTGGTGATGATAGAGGCGATATTGAATGCCTGCGCGTAAGGATCGAGCGAGTTGTTCAGAGGGTTGTAGCGAATATCTCCGTCAAGCGATACCTCGACATAATCCTGTTCCCGTCCGCACCATTTGAGGATGCGTCGTAGCTGGCGGCAGAGATCACCTTTGACCTCCAGCACAACGCCAGAGAGCTTCCGCTCTGGATCGTTGGCGCGATACGCGAACAACTGCCGCATGGCCGGAAGGATCAGGGCCACGGTCTTGCCCGATCCGGTGGCGCCTACGATGCAGGTCCCGGTGTAGAGGCCGCGTTCGGGGATGGTGAGCCACTGCGGAGCCGGGCTGGGTTTGGGGATGAGTTGGCGATGGACTTCTCCGAGGACCAGTGACAGGTCCTGTCTGGTACGCAGATCGGGATATGGAGGCAGTGCTCCTGCTGCCAGCTCCGACTCCCTCCTATATATATGGACGTAGGCCAACGAGAACAACATGGAGAAGACCAGGAACGGCGTGCTGTATAGAAAGAGATCGTAGCTCCAGACCAGGCCGCGAAAGATCGGAGGCCGCTCCAATGCGACCAGACGCAGCAATGGGTTCGCAGTGTTGAGGGGATAGAGGCTGTTGAGGAAGATGCCGCAGGCCGCGCTCATGCCGAATGAGAGCAGGATGCGGTACTCAATCAGTGAACGGGTGAGTCGTTGAAGATGCGCGCGGGTGTTCATAGAAAGAATGCCTCCTTCAAACGTGGGTCGTGGTGTTGTTGAGTGGCTGCTCCGGCTTCGATGCAGCCGCCGCCGATTTCGCCGGAGTTGGTGTCGTCTTCAGGTTGCCCACAGACCGCGCCGCATCTGTGGCCAGGCTGGCTTTGTATTTCTGGAAGTCCTCCTCCTGGGTAAGCGCGAAGCGCAGCAACTCGTTGACGAGATACTTTCGGTCGTTGTCGGACCACGTCGACAGCAGGTCGATGTCCTGCGAGATGGTGTCCTCGATACTGGTCTTGAGCAGGACGAGATTGACTCGGCTCGCTCCATGTTCGATTTTGAATTTGCTCATCGATTTTTCCTCTCTGGCCGCTGTCGTGGCCTGTATTGATACTTACTGCGGCCCAACCCAGGTACTGATTCAGGTCTTGTTCCGGCACAAGCAAGGAAAAAACTTGGTACTAAGTTCAGCCCGAGTCAGTACTAACTTCAGTCCGAACCCGGTACTGGTCTGGACCGAATCAGGTACCGGACTGAATCCAGAGTTGGTCCCTGAAGTGCCGGGGGCGGGAGCGACGAGCGCGCCGAAGGCGACGCGGCAGCCCGGCAGGGCGGCGTCGCTCCCGCCCCCGGCATACACTTTCCCATGACCCCGACCATCTGCGTAACTCCTTCTATCTGCATCACTAAGCCTCCATCGCAGGGGTTCCCTGTGGGGTCTGCTGGTGGGTCGCGTCTCTTTCCTCCGGTTGGCCGTCCTGCCGCAGTGTGTAGATGGGATAGCTGTATGGAAGCACGGTTGCTGTGAAGGTCAGGCGCAGAGAACTTTGCTGAAACCTTTCACGAATTTTTTCCGCGTTGGTGGCTCCAGACTTCCACGCGGCATAGAGAGCCTGGTGTTCGAGCGTGGCGTAGAGCGATTCTCCCTCGCGCAGCACCTCAAGCTCCGAGGACAGGACTCCGCCTCCTTCAGCGTCGAAGAACTGCCTGGCCCGCAGGAATTTCAGGAAGTGATCGACGCCCAGCGGGGTGAGTGATGTTACCCCGCGCATCCGGTCGGCGGGAAAGCATCGCTCGAACGCGGCCTTCGCCCGCCGCACATTGGCATCCGTATCGGCAAGGTAGATCAGCTCGGAGGCTGCGAGTGCATTGAACAGCGGCTGATACTGTTCGAGAAAATTCTCAAACCGGGAGCTGCTGACCTGGCCTTCATCGAAAAAAGTAAAGCGTGGAATGCCGATGCGGGAGACCAGGATGGGAAAGCCATCGGAGAAGTAAAGCGGCCTGCCCACATAACTCTGCGGCAATAGCTCCAGCTTTACGCCGCACTGCGTAGTGAAGAAGTCAACCTTTGCTGCTTCCGTGATGAGCACGTCCGCGTCGAGATGATCGAGGACGAAATCGAGCACCATGAGCCGGGATTTCATGTAGGCATCGCTCTTGATGCGGCGATGCTGCGAATCGGCAAAGCCGAGAGCGGCATAAATGGGCTTCGCCGTCAGGTGGTAGATGTGCCGCTTCTGTCCGCACTCAATGACCTGGACGTGCCGATGGCGATGAGCTTTCCTGAGAAAGCGAGTTGCCATCCTGCCGCCTTCCCGCTGTGTGAAACGGTGATACTGACGGCGCAGGAAGTAACCAGAGTGGACGGCGACCAGATATAAGAACGATGCTTCCCGCGGGACGTAGCCGATGGCTTCGAGTGATTGAATGGGATCGTATTCCATCGCTACAGCTCCAGAATGTTTTCCATGAGGTGGCTGTCGTCTTCGATCTTTGCGGTAATGGTGGCGCGGTCGGAGGCCGAAGCATAGTTGCGGAAACCGGCCTGCGCTTTCGAGCGCAGATGGCCGGCATGGTAAGCGGCGGTGAGGACTTCAATGTCTTCATGGCCGGTGCGCGATCCCTGATCCTGATCGTTTTCGCGGGGCAGCTCGTATTCAATGCGCGCGTCTGGAATCTGAATACCGCCATCCACAAACGGCAGATTGAACTCCTTTGCGACTTGCTCCTTGATCTCAGCCATGCCGCGTGCGGGATCGACCTTGCGCTCCCGATAGATTGCTTTCTGTACGTCAGCCTTAATCTCGTAGTCGAGTTTTACGCGCAGGTTTGTGCCGCCGTTGCCCTCGATGCGCTCGGCCTCTTTTCGGTAGGCGCGGTAAATCTGCGAATCGTGCTCAACCTCGCGCGGCTTGACCAGGCCGGCGTAGACCTTCTGGTCTTTGGGGAGGCCGCCATCCTTAATAAGGAGGCTGCGACCTTCTTTGGTGAGCGTGACGACTTCGACGCGCTCGATGCTGCGCCGGCGTCCGTCGCGGCGCAGGTTGATGCGCGAGGTTTCGAGGAGTCCCTTGTCGCGGAGATAACGGAGATCGTTTTCAAGCGTGCCGGACTTGCCGTGATAAAGCGTCTCGCGGAGGTCCGCGGTGCGGACGACGCGAAAGCGCCCCGCTTCAGCGAGAAGCTGCTTTTCTTCGGGGCGCAGCTCCAGACCAACCATGTTCGTCGCAGAGCGCGCAGGGCGGCGAGGATCGCCGGAAGAGACAGGACGGCGGCGCTCGCGCGGCACGTCCTGGGATGGTGCTTTCTCTCTGCGCGGAGCACGAGAGCGGTCCCCACGCGGAACTACCCTGCGGTCTTCGGGCTGTTTCAGCCTGTGCTGCACGGGATTTTCTGGTACTGCGCGCTTGGGCGTCCGAGCATCATGGGGTGAACCGTCGTTCTCATCGCGGCGGCGCGGTAACTCCTGGGGAAGATCGAGCCTCATGGCTGCGCCTCACTGTCATCGCCGTCCTCCGTAGCCTTCGGCGAAAATTCAATCGCCGTCTGCGACGGATGTTCTGTTGTGTCCGGGGTTTTCTGGCCGACGACGCGACGCACGTCGTAGTCGGCCAACCGTATGAAGCGATTCATCTCTTTCTCCGCGGCTTCGCGCATCTGACGCACCTTGCCGATGAGGTCGGGCGTGCGCTCCATGTACTGGTCATCGTTCTGCATGACTACTGGTCCTCCTCGTCCCCGAACTGTGCGAGTATTTCGTCCGATAGTTCGCTCTGCCCGGTATGGATCTCCTGATCGAGATGGCGGAGCTTGCGGCCTGTATCGCGCAGAAAGAACTTGCGCTCGATCCAGATGGTGAGGCCGAGCAGGTTGGCGAAGAGCAGAGCGCAGTAAAGCGCGATGCTCTTGAGGTACTGGTGCAGGATGAGGCTGCGCCACGGCGTGAGGAACTGCATCTCGCGCGTCAGCCAGAAGCCGAGCGCAAGGAAGATTAGCGTGGCGACAAAGACGGCATTGGCGATCATGATTGGCTTCCTTCGCAAAATTATTTGTGCCGCAAGGAATGAGCGGTCTGGCCAGAGAAAAAGCGGAGAGGCGGAAGCCTCTCCGCGAAAGGTGTGGGAACGGCGTCAGCCGTCCTCGCCGAAATCGACCAGCGCATCGGGCCGGTCCAGCCGCTGAATACGGATTGCGTGGACCGCATAGACCGCGTACTTGGCGATAGAGCGTTTGCCTGCCACGACGACAGTGCGCTTTTCCTCCCACTCGCGGATTTCGCCTTCGATTTCGAGATACTCACCACATCTCATGCCGCGCGTTAAGCCGCGGAAGTACGCTCCGGGGCAGATGATGCGATGCAAGTCGGTGCGCGGATTCCACTGGTTGTGACTGAGATCCCACACGCCGGAGACGGTCGCCAGCCGTAGGACTGCGAACGAATCGTTCTGGAGGTGATCGGATGATGGGGCCTCGGCATCTTCAGCGAGAAAGCCCCTCAGAGTTACGGCATTGGCAAAGAGAGTGTTCATGTCGCACCTCCCATTGGGAGGACAACGCCGCTTACGCGGCGTCATCCTCCGTGATGGGCTCGGCATCGAGGTTCTCGCCCGATGACGGCGACGCCAGCTTCTTGACGATGCTGGCGCGTATCTCCCAACCGCGGCGCTTCACGGTCGTCTTCTTTTTGCCCTCGCCGACCTCCGCGTCGAACTCGGAGCTGCGCAGCTCACCCTCGATCTCGACGTAGTCGCCCTTCTTCAGAGACTTCGCGTAATCGGCGGGCTTGCCGAAGGCGACGATGCGGTGCCATTCGGTATGGTTCACCCACTCGTTCTTCTGCTTGTCCTTGTAGCCGGACCTGGTCGCGAGCGACAGAACCACGAAGGTGTTCTGCTGCCGGGTTGCGAAGCTCTGGGCGTCTTTACCGATGTAGCCCTTCAGCGTGACTTTGTTTTCGTAGAGTGCCATTGGAATTTCTCCTGTTTGGATTTGCCCGGATTGCCCTCGGGACACTCCTGCGCGAAGCGACGCGAGTGTGCCCCGCTCCCAAGCGCCGTGGGCGTGCTTTTTCGGAAGGTTCGGGAAATCTTTTTGCGCTCTTTGCACAAAAGATTTTCTGAAAGCCGAAACCCTTCAGGGCGGCGAAGCCGAAGCAGAACGCCGAGTGCCGACGGGCGCGGGATAAGCACCGAGCGAGTGACCGAGGGTGAGCAGGGAAAATCCGGGAGAGATGGCGCTCTATGGAAACACTTTGCTGAAGGCCATCACCACAAGGGCGCCGCTGCAACCGGGCTGCGTCAGAACTATTCGTTGCCACTCGCCACGTTTCCGGCTGCAAAAGCAGAGAGTGGGTGGGCCATGTTCTCCGATGGTTCGCATCATCCTCAGCACGCTGCCATGCGAAGGGCCTGCGTCTGGGCGACGAAGTGGAGGGCGTGCTGCACGGCTCCAGCGCCTGAGCTGCGAAGGCAAAACGATGACCGGCATCTCTCGGCGGTTGGGAGATATGCGGCAGTGTCGTCTGCATGTGCGCCCGCCTGCTCATTCGGCCCCCTCGTTGCCGCGCCGCTCACGGAGGATTGCATCGACCTGGGCGATGCGTTGTCCGATCCAGCGCATGACGGGCACAGCCATCGAATTGCCGAGCGCCTTGTAGCGTGGGCCATCGGCTGCGAGCTTGCCGCGGTACTCGACGAGCGTGTAGTCGTCTGGAAACCCTTGCAGGCGTTCGCACTCGCGCGGCGTCAGCCTACGCACGGCCATCTGCGGCGTCATGACACCATCGACTCGCCCACCTTCGCCGCCACGCTGAAGGGTCCCGGCCATATCGGTCGATGCGGTGAGTTCTCCAGACCAGGAGATGGACTGCTCCTGAAGGACAGCCGTGGTCGAGCTGTTCTCGATGCTGCCTGGGGCGCGGGTGCGAAGACTCCCCGCGACTTCGGTCGAGGAAGCTGCGCTTGCTGTCCCATCGCTGCCGTGGAGGGTGAACGCGACGGTAGCCGCATTGCGGCCTGTTGCATTCTGGCTTGTCCCAAGCGAGTGCATTACATCTCCGGCCAGAACGTCGCCGGACTGGTTCTGCGAAAATGCGATGGCTACCTGTCCACCTCCGTTGGGGTGGCTCGAATCGTGGCCCATGCCACGGAGAGTCGGCGCAACGTCACTCGCATCGGCGCCGGAGTCCTTTGCGGAAAAGGCAACGTAGCATTGTTGTTTCGCGCCTGGCTGCGCAGCCAGCGCGCCGACTGTCTTTCCGTCTCCGCCATGCAGCCGCACCTCGTCGCGGCTGTTCTGCGCAAAGGCGACAGCCTGAGCGCCGCTGCTTTCCAATGTGTGTGCAACATCCTCAGAGAAACCGCTGCCGTTGGGCTGGGTATGCGCGGTGCAGATGGCGACAGGCACGACGGGCGTTCCGCGCCCGGTGCCGTCCTCGCTCGCGTCGAAGCCATCGGCTGAGAGCGAATGAACGATCATCTGATGTTCGGGAATGCGACCGGCACGCATCGCTCCAGCGGTTGGATACTCCTTGACGCCGAACTCCGAATCCTGAAAGACGCTCAGAAGCGTTTCGCTCTCGAAGTCCTGTCTGCCCATGCCGCCTGCGTTCAGGCAATGCGAGATTTCATTTGTGGAGGAGAGAACGCCGGCACCTAGTTGATTGCGGACGAAGCCATCCTTGCATCCGGTATCGATGGTCGGGGCGGTGTCTGTGAGGCGACCGCCAGCAGGGCCGACTTCAACGCCTCCGGCAGTTCCTTTCCGCGCTTCTCGGCGCGGCGGAGGATACCCCGACAGGCCCGCGAACTCAAGAAATACGGCTGCGGGACCTCTCCAGTCTCCAAGATGTCCGACAACGAAGACGCGGCGCCGTCGCTGGGGTACTCCGAAAAACTGAGCATCGAGAACTCGGTAGGCGATCCCATACCCGAGTTGGACCAAAAGCCCGAGGAAGGCTCCAAACGTCCGTCCGTCGTCAATCGACAGGACACCGGGGACGTTCTCCCACACCAGCCAAGAGGGCCTGAGGCGATCAGCAAGTCGAGCAAACTCAATGGTGAGGTTGCCACGCGGGTCATCCAGTCCTGCTCGCTTACCGGCGACGGAGAAAGACTGGCAAGGTGTTCCTCCGGCCAGAAGGTCGATTGTTCCCACATCCTGTTTACCTATCTTTGTGAAATCGCCCGCATTGATGACGTCGCCATCGGCAGGCAGAGCAACGATGTTGCGAATGGCTGCCGCGCGCTGCTTCGCCTCCTTGCGCGAGGACGCATCGTGCGGACTCGGCATGTGAATGGGCCGCGATGCGCGGTAGCGCGAGCGCAGCAGCCAGCAGCAGAAGGGATCGATTTCCGCAAACATCGCAGGCTGCCAGCCGAGCGGTCCCCACGCAACCGAAACGGCTTCGATGCCGGAGCAGACCGAGAGGTATCTCATGGCTGCTCCTTCTGCCGGAAGAGCGGAGCATCCTCGCGGATGCGTCGCTCGGACATGGCGACATACTCAGGATTGAGTTCAATGCCGAGATAGCTGCGGCCAAGTCGCAACGCGACGAGGCCGGTTGTTCCGGCCCCACTGAACGGATCGAGGACTGTGCAAGGCGCCATAGGTGCCGAGCACGGGCAGGACGGCTCCCAGCCGAGGGTCACGGTCGTGACGACCGGACCGAGGCGAATATCGTAGTCGCCACTCTCCGCCTGGACACTGCCGGCGAACTTGCCCAAGGGTGCATGGCCCGCTCTGCCGCTGCCGGACTGGAAGCTGTGCGCGCGTTCGGTGATCCGTTTCCACGGAACGCCGCAGAGCGAGCAGCAGCCGCGCTCGCTTGTGCCGGCGAGGATGCAGGGTTCGACCAGCTTGGTTGGGAAGGTGGCGAAGTGCGTCTCCAAGAACGCTTCCACCGCAATCGTCCAGACGGACCGCCTGTTGCGCCGTGATACGGCAGTCATGTTTGTCAGGCCAGCCTTCGTCCGCATGTGAACGTCGCCATTCTCATACGCGGTCTTATCTTTGTGGGTGAGATTGCCGGGCGCAGAACCCACGGCAATCTCGCTGATCGCCTCGGGGTCGTAGTAGTACGAACTGCTTCTGGTAAGCAGGAACAGGTACTCATGACTCTTCGTGGGCCGGTCGGTCACACTCTCAGGAAGAGGGTTTGGCTTGTGCCAGATGATGTCGGAGCGCAGCCACCATCCATCGGCGCGCAACGCGCAGGCCAGCATCCACGGAATGCCGACCAGGTCCTTCGGCTTCAGTCTCAGCTCATCGAATGCCTGATGGAAAGATGGCCTTGCGTTCATGTGAAAGCCATTGGTCCATCCGTTCGTGTCGGCGCTGGAGCGACGGCCCTGCTTCCTGGCGTTGGCATCTCCCCAATACCCGGCGTAGGTATCGCCGAGATTGAGCCAGCAGGTTCCGTCCCGGCGCAGGACGCGATGCACTTCGCGGAAGGCAGCGACCAGTTTCAGCACATATTCATCGGGCGTCGGCTCCTGCCCGATCTGGCCTTCCACGCCGTAGTTCCGCAATCCCCAATAGGGTGGCGACGTGACGACGCAATGTACGCACTCGTCCGGCAACTCGCGCAGCCGCGTTAGAACATCGCCTGTGAGAATGCGATAGTTCATGCGGCACTCCGTGGCTGCGGCCCTGTTCTGCGCTGGCAGAGTGTCTGGAGCGCGCTGAGGATGTGGGCCATCGAGGTATTGCGGCCATAGAGCACCATGTCCGCGTAGCGGACAGGCGCGAGATCCCCGGCACGGTCCACGAGCAACAGGGGGATGTGTATATCCGATTCCAGCAGGCGGTGAATAATTCGGCCTGCTGGGTCGCCCTGCTGCGCGTGAATGAGGATGCCGCATACCAGTTCATCGCCACTCGCCATCATGAGAGCCGCGGCATTCCGGCCATCGTCGATGGCTGTGACTTCATACGGTTGCAGGCGCAGCGCAAACGCAGTAGCTGAAAGCAGTTCACGGTCGGCGCAATAAAGCAGGATGGCCTTCTTCGGTCGCATGTCGTTTTAACTCCCGAATGCCTGGTCCTCGTGGACGTAGCTGATAACGAGGCCAAGAGGGTTGGTGAGCAGCATCTGGTTCGGGACCTGGTCGCGGAAGCTGTAAATGACATTGGCGGTCCAGCGTTCCCGCCGCTGCTCCTGCTGGTCGCCGGGCGAGCGAAAGACCTTTTCAAACTCCACATGCGCCCTGTATGGAAGCTGGCGCGTATCTTCGAGCACCACGGCCTTGATCTCGATGTCCACATTGGGCTGGCCGGGATCGAGCAGGAAGTTTTCGAGCGTCTTCTGCTGGTTCACCTTTGCCAGCGTTGCCGACTGCAACGGATCGGAGAGGAAACTCAATGACTGCGAGAAGTCACGCTGCAGGGTAGCGTGGTTGCGCCCGTAGTAAAGCTCGCACCAGCGGGCGAGGTAGTATTTGCTCACCCGCTCGACAGGAATTTTGGAGAAATCATCGTAGTTCATCACCTGTCCGCGCCCGATGTCGTAGACCGCGATGACAAGAGGCTTCAGCCGCGAGGCAGCGGTCTCGGCCCGCCAGAGGAGCGCAAGCAACGCGAGCGTGACGAGGGAGAGCACGAGCAGGGCTATCTTGAGATAGGTGTTCGTCACAACAGGCTCGGCATAGAGTTCGATAAATCTGTGTCCAGCCTCGGTGGTCGAGAAGGGTGTCTTTGTCATGGCATTAGCTCCCCATCGGGTTGACCCAGGTTCCGGCGCGGCCACTGAGAATCGCGCCTGTCAGCTCCGGTATCTTGACCAAGCCGTAAATGCAGACCATGAGCGTGATAAAGAGGGCGGGCAGAACGGTCAGGGCATTCGTGATGCTGATCTTGCCGATCACCTCGAACATCGACGTGAGCACCTTGGCGAAGACATAGATGAAGGCCGAGGCGATGACTTGGTAGAAGCTAAAGCCGATGAACGCCTTGAACCATCCCCAGAAAAGCCAGTCCATCTTCGGCACGATGAACCACGGGATGAACATCGGCCCAATCAGCACGCAAACTGCCGAGGCGACAAGGCCGTAAGCGATGATGGCGAAGGCCACCGCCTCCATCGCGGCGAGAATCACGGCGATCAGAAGGTAGGTCAGGTCTTCGAGGATGCTGTATTTGCCCGGTGGGGTGCCGAGCTGCTCTTCCGCATTCAGAACAGTGTTGACGATCTGCTGCGTCTGGTCGGACTCGATCTGATTGGAGATGTTCTGGGCCTCTTTCGTCACGAGGTCCGAGAAGCTGTAACCGACGCCGGGAATGGGCGACGAGTAATACGTCAGCATCCCGAGGCCGAAGGAGATCATCAGTATCAGGTCGGCGAACTTGGCGAAGTGGAATCCGCCGCCATGTCCTTGCGCCCAGACAGGGCAGACTTGATCCCGAACCAGGCAATCAGGATCACGGCCAGGCCACGGAAGATGTCGAGTCCCGTGGCCTGCAACGTAGCGCTGTTCGAGGTGAGCAGTTGGCTGATCGCCTGGTTGAGAGCGGTAAAGGGGTTTGGCTGCATGGCTCAGTGTCCTGTGGTAGAGAGGGAGACAGAGTGGATGGCATCGCTCACGCCGGAGGTCATGCCCTGCATGAGCGTGGGGAAGTTCTGCTGGAAATAAATCGACTGATTCATGAGCCGATTGCGCTCGTCGAGTTCTTCTTTTTCAGTAAGTGCCTGTTGCGCGGCCTGAGCCGCGAGGATCTGGTTCGCGTCCTGCTGCGAGTGAATCTGCAGCATGGTGGCGGAGTTGATCTTGCCGAGCAGGGCATTCGAGGATTGCTGTGAGGGATCGGTCGAATACGTGTCCGATTCGAGGTTCGCCAGCTTCTGCTGGAAGGCCTGCGAATCGGAACGGATGGTGCCGACCGTGGAGAGCAGATTGGTGAGATTCGACTGTCCGATCTCCGAGCTGGTGTACTGGTTCTGGATGACAGCCTGTGTTGTCGAGTCGAGCGAAGAGAGGCTGCCAGAGGGATAGCTCTGAACGGGAATGACCGCCATGCCATAGGCGGACATCGCGCGGGTGGGGCTGCCGATGTTCAGTGCGTTCAACCACGTGGAGGTGATGCTCGAATTGCTGGAAGAGGCAAAGGCGGGATTCGTGACCGTACCCCATTGCGAGAAATCAGACTTGTACCGAGCCTCCAGGTTCTGTGGCATCTTCGACATCTGGTAGGCGAGGTTGTATGCCGCGATGACCTGGTTCATGGTCGTGTACGCAGTCGTATAAATCTGTTCTTCCTTTTGCAGGTGCTGCTCCCAATCCTGAAGCTCAGTACCCCATTTCTGTAACTGCTGTTCGCCCTGGGAAAGTTGGGAAATAGCGTGGGCGCTCTGCGTGGGGTCGTAGACGATGCCCGAACCGAACAACTGCGCGTGCGCCACAGGCGCCAGCGAAAGGGTGAGGAGTGTGAGTGGAAGAAACGAGTTCAATGATTTCATGACGGCTCCTTTGGGTTTGCGCCGAGCGTAAGCAACGGCGCGTCGGTGACGTAGCGGTAGGGAGAGGGCTTCCTCGGCGGCGAGGGGGAGGCGCAGCCAACCACAAGCACGCCAAGAAGCGCGAGCGAAGCAAGGCGCATCACATCACCCCCGGCATGTCGTGGTTCTCATAGGCGGGCAGCAGCATGTCCTGGGTGAGATAAATCTTGATGCGATGGCCTTCGCGGATGGTGATGGTGGGCGGGATGTTGATGAACTTGTCGAGCACGTTGGCGCCGGAAGTGGCGAGGCTCTCGGCCATACCCTGCCGGTACATACTGGAACCGTTCTCTTCATAGCCGGAGTTGGTGGTAGCTTCGGCTGCACCCGCGATGATGCCAAGTGCGATAGAAGCGCCGAAAATTTGTAAGTAGTGGTTGTTGACCTTGTCTTTCAGACCCGACTCCCCGGCCTGATCGAGACCGTGGAACTGGTCGAGATCGACGTTGTAACTGTCGGGCATAATCATGCGGTGGAAGGCGACGGCGAGGCGCTTCTGGCCGAAGCCGGAGACCTTCTGAGCATTGCCGAGAATGAAGGTGCCTTCGGGGATGAGCACATGCTGGCGGTCCCGGCTGTAGACGGGATTCGTCACCATGACCTTGACCGAGCCGACGAACTCGCCATCGAGACGAGTCACCAGAGAGGTGTCGATGGTCGTTCCCTCAAAGAGCACGTAAGGCTGTCCGTGCGCACGATTGAGATTGACCTCGGGCGCGCGCTTGTTGGCGGAGGTATCAGCCGACGACGACTGCGTAGCGGGAGCCTGCGGCAAGCTCGCAGAGCGAGCCGCTACGTCTGTATTGATGGCCCCGGATTCTGTGGATGGCTGCGAAGCGGCATCCACCGGAGAGACAAGATTCGAGGCGAAGCGGGCTTTGAACTCCAGAGCTTTTTCGGCGTCTGCAATCGGGTCGCGCGGCGGTTGTGCTGGCTGTGCGGTGACAGGGGTCGATGTTTGAGCGGAAGAGGCTGCGCCAGGGGGCTGAGTGCCGGGCGCAGCCGTGGCGCCAGCCTGTGTCGGTAATCCATTCTGGTTCTGTGCCTGCGCCTGAAGCTGGCTCTGCCGCTGGTCGGCGCTCAGGTCCTGTTCCAGTTCGTGAATCTTCTGCTGGTTCACGTCCGTGGACAGGGTGGTAGAAGCAGGCGCGGCGGATGCAGGCGTCGGTTTCGCGTGGTTCTTTGAAAACATCACAGCCATGAGAATGAGCACGGCGAGACCGGCAACGACGTAGCCTTGTGCCTGCTTGGGCACGACGCCTTCGGGGATGATGCGCTTGTCGCGGAGCTGCGCGCTCGGCGAATGCGCCTCCGGCGAAGTTGGCTGAGATTCAATTTCGGATATTGGTTTCTCTTCCGCCATGAGCATCACCTACTTCGCTTTCCGCTCGAAGTTGAGCTTCTGTTTGCCGATCTGGAGGTAGCCCTTATCGACCACGGTGGGCAGGATGTAGGTGCCATCCTGCAACTGGAAGGTGATGAGGTCGGGCTTCTTGTCCTTCAGCTCATAGATCGAAAACTTTTCGGAAGCCGACGACTTGATGTAGGTGAACTTGTCATCGTGATAGATCGCGGAGACGTCGAAGGGCTTTTTATCGCGGTAGGTGTAATCGAACACCAGAGCCTTCACCGGATACTCGGAGCGGAACTGCTCGACTGCATTGGCGGCGTGGGCCTGAGCAGCCTGCGCCTGCGCCTGGGCCGCCATTACCGCGCTCGCGGGAACCAGCTTGTCGGGGCCGCTGGCGGCAACCAGCAGGGACGGGTCGGACGGCTCGATGACCACCTTCAGATCAGGCTCGCCGGACTCGACATCATCGAGTGTGAACGAGTACACCGTGCCCTTGTCGGTGATCAGATCGAGGCTGGAATGGATGCCTTCCTTCGCCGGATGCACGAAGCAGTAGTTGCCCACGGTATCCACGATCCAGAAGTCCTTGTCGCCGGTCGCGGCGTCCAGAATCTTCTCCGTGGCGGGCAGTTGGATGAGCGTGGTGTAGCTCATCTTCGCGCGGATGTTGACGATGTCGTTGGCGTGATAGTGGACGGTGCGGGCCGACTGCTGACCGTGAGCAACGGTCGCAACCAGGCCGAGGAGCAAGGGAAAGATGGAAGCACGGTTTCTCGACATCATTTGGGGTTCACCTCGATTTGTGTGGGGTTGGGGTAGTCGTGGACCAGGCGCAGGAGTCCCTGCTCCGGCCCGAAGCGGGCGAAGTATTCCTGCCTGCGGATGTTGTCGCGGGGCGTGTTGGTCGCCATCCAGTAACTCAGCGGATCGACCGACAGGCGCAGCTTCTTGGCATACTGCGGCTGCTTGAAGAGCAGATCGCGCTTGGGGACAAGCGATTCGAGCAACTCAAGGTCGGTGTCGTTCAACTGGAAGGCTTCGGCATAGAGCTTGCGGTCGATGCCCGGATTTGGGAGGAAGATGCGGCTGGGGCAGGACTCGTTAACCAGTTGCAGCAGGTTGTTCGAGACCAGCTCGATCATCGACTGCGTGGTCAGGATCATGGAAGCGTTCAGCTTCCTCCACGTCTTCTCGGCGCGCATGACCCAGTCGTGGATGATCTGCCGTTTGAAGAAAATCCACGCTTCATCGATGACGAAGAGCTTGAAGGTGCCGATGTTCTCCTTCTTCTCGATCTCCGAAGCCGCACGCTGCAACAGGTAAAACAGCATCGGTTCCAGCACATCGGGGTATTTGTCCCAACCGTCGAAGTTGAAGGTCTGGAAGCGCGAGAAAGTGAGCGTGTCTTCGACGTTGTCGAAGAGGTAGCCGAACTGTCCCGCTTGCAGCCAACGATGCAGGCGCTCTCCCAGAGGGCCGATGATGGATGTGAAATTGGTAAGCGTCCTGATCTCACGCGGCAACTTGTACACACGCTCGATACCGGCGAAGAGCGCCTTCTCATCCTCCGGTGTCAGTTCGTAGCGACCGCCCGCTTCGATCAACACTCGCAGGAAGAGATACAGAAAATTCTGGTTCTCGTGCGTCGGCTCCAATGAAAATGGATTGATGCTGAAGCCGGGGTCTTTCAGGCCGACGTTGAGATAACTCCCCCCGAAGGACCGCGTCAGCATCTGGTAGCTGGCGCCGAGGTCGAAGACGAAGGTCAGCGGACTATATTTCTGCGCCGACTGGATGATGAAATTGGTGGTGAACGACTTGCCACTTCCGATAGCGCCGAGGATGAAAGCATTGGGCACATCACCCCAATGCAGGTTCAGGTAGTACGGTGTTCCGTGCGTGGACTCAAGGACGGCCAGATACTCTTTATCGAGTTGTGGGTTCCACCTCTGCCCGGTATCGATAGTGAACAGGAACGACAGGTCGGCGTAGTTGGAATTAAGCGCCCACTGCCTGCGCAGGTTGAATTGCCGGTTGCCGGGGACCGTCGCAAAGAACGCATTGAGCAGGTTGTAGCGTTCTTCATACAGCAGTCCGTCGTGCTGCGTGAACAGCTTCTGAAACTCGGCGGCGGTATGCTCCACCTTCACGCGGTCTTCGTCGTAGATGATGACGGACAGCGTGAACTCGCCGAAGTTCTTGCCTTCCATGCCGAGCGCGGTGAGCGCAGAGCCAAGCTCGGCGACCGCGGCCTCTTTCGAGTCATCGACCAGCTCGTCCTTCGGGCCGGTGTTCTGCCGGTCCTGAAGGTTCGAGACGAAGCTGGTCTTCGAGTTGTGGTGATGACGGCGGCGGCTGGCGATCTCTTTCCGCGACCGCGCATTGTCCACCGGATGCCACTCGGTGACGACATGGAAGTTGGCGGGTACATCGAACAGGCCCTGCAGGAGCAGGGGCCGCGTCTCGGAGGGAAGCTCTTTCAGCGTGAGGACGCGCAGGTAGTCGTCATCCATGCGCAGGTAGCCGCGATGAGCTTCCAGCTCCGAGTCGCATAACTGCCAGTCGATGCGCCGCGTGCTGTATAAACGCGCGTCCTGATTTTTGGAGGGGCGGAAGTTTACGAGACGGCGCAGTATGCGGAACGTCTCTTCCGCCCCTGGCAGCGTGACCGTCATCAAGTCGTTTAGCTGCCCACTCAAACTCTGAACTTTCTGGTGCAGTCGCAGCCGGTCGCGTTCGATCTGTTCGTAGATCAGGTTGCGTTCCTTGTTTCCTGAGAGCAGGGCACGGATGTCGCGCAGCGATGAGCGCGGCTGTTTCGGCAGCGTGGCAAGTGCGTGCAGCAGGCGGGTCTTCTGGTAGCTGCCGTCCACCATGACAACCCAGAAGATTTCAATGCTGTACAGCCTGTCTGCTTTGGACTGAAGGAAGGCCGCGCGCTGTTCTACCGCGGCGCGGACGAGCGGGTTCTCATACTCGGCATGCGGAATCGCAGGCCGGTTGTGCTTGAAGAGAATCTGATAAAGACGGCACCTGTCATCGAGCGAACGCAGGGCAGCTTCGAGACGCTTCACCGCATAGTCACGACCGGCATGGTCGAGGCTTTCGTAATCGATGCCGCCGATCCTGAGCACCGCGCCGAGGTCGCCGGATTTGGTCAGGAACGAGTGCTCGTCCCAAAACCCGAACAGGTTGATCTGCGCCGGAAACGAGCCAGCTTCCTTCCAGTCCTTCGTGATGTGTTCAACTCTGACCATCGCGCCTCGCAATGCGTATCTCTGTGTCGTCGGTTTTCATGGGGTCGTAGCGTCTGCGGAATTTGCCGGAGTTGAAGAGCACGCGCAGGATCTCCACGTCGTGCTTCGTGGCGATGCGGGCGATGATGACGCCCGTGACGAAGAGCACAATGCCACCGACCAGCGAGTGCATGAGGGAGAAGACCGCGCCTCCGGTAATCAGCGCGACGAAGAAGAGCCTTCGCTCCGCGCCAAGCACGGTCAACGGACGGTTCATCGCTTTGTAAACTCGGTTCTGTCGAGGACCGTCCGCTGCCATGCGCGACCTCCTTCCTATCGGTGTTTTGTGTTGTGGTTGGGCCTGCCGCCGAAGGTCTACGACGGGAAAAGCCAGGCCATAAAGTTCACCGCTGATACCGCCATGCCGATGCCGAAGACGATCCCGGCGAGCATCTTCTTCGACTGGCCTTCGCCATAGGCGAACATCAGTCCACCTACGACGATGGCGACCAGAGACAGTCCGGTGGCGATGGTTCCGGTGAACGCGGTCTTCAGCACGTTCACCGCGTTGTCCCACGGATCGCTGCCGGATTGGGCGTAGACCGGCAGGGCCGCGAGGAACATCAGGGATGGAATGGCCAGTCTCCGGGCGTGTGCGCGCCATCGCTGGAGGCCGGGTGGTTTGGTTGGAAGTGTGTTCTGCATAGGCTCCCTCCATGTGCTTTTCCGGCGAGTGGGTACTCCCGGCTGCAATGAATGTGGAGCGAATGTAGGATTGGGCCGCTGGGCCGTCTAATGCTTTTTGGGGGGAGGGGTATACAGATTCCGTATACCCTCAAACTTCGCGCTGGAAGGGCTGCGGAGGCATGGTTTGAGCAACGCCGGACGGCAGTGGAGGAACTGCCAAACCATTCCTTTCCGACATGGCCAGCAAAGAAAACCGCACCGCAGCGCGAGTCAAGGCGGCGAGGCAACGACTCAGGAGATGGTTCGCCTTTACGCGCGCTGCGGGGCGGATAAGATGCACTCGGTCGGGAAGGAAGGAGAGGACCTTCTTGCGATCCTCTCCTTCACACGCTCTAACCTCTCACTTGCTGTGCGATGGTACTCAACATCGAGTTCCACACCGAGATACTTTCTATTGGTCAACAACGCTGCCGCGCAGGTAGACCCGCTGCCGGCGAATGGATCAAGCACCAGCTCGTTCGGTAGAGTGAAGCTGCGAATCAACTGCGCCAGCGCGGTCACAGGCTTCTGAGTCGGGTGCAGCTTGTTGCCGCTGTAGGGCATCTCCATCACGTCCATGAGCGGCTGCTTCGGCAACGGAGGCCTGCCCTTTGCAAGCAGGAATGCCTGCTCATGTGCATAGCGAAGAAAGCGGCTCTTACTGGCGTAGCTCTTATGAAACACCAAATGTCCGACAGGCTGAAAACCCGCGTCTTTCCATGCTGAAAAGAAGGCATCGACTTTGCTCCAGCCGTAGAACATCACAGCGATCCGGTTCTTCTTCAGCACGCGATAGGCTTCTTTCATCGCTGGCTTCAACCACTCGGCATTCGCATCGTTCTGTATGGTGCGCCCTGATCGGTCGCGGTAGTTCACCAGGTACGGCGGATCGCTGAGGATGAAGTCCACGCTGTTCGTTGGCATCTGGCGCATGACCTCGATGCAGTCGCCCTGCGCGATGGTGTTGAAGAGTTGTTCGGTTGAATTGTTCTGAAGTGCCTGCATGACTTGATCTCCTTTGTGGTCCCGGAGTGATCTCTCAGGACACCCTCCCGCAAGGGCGCGAGAGAGGGCTGCTCCCAAGACCCAGCGGCGCATTTTCGGAAGGTTCGGAAAATCTTTTCCTTCGTCACGTTCCTAGCAGTTTTATGGCGAAAAGATTTTCTGAAAACCGAAAAAGCAGAGCCGCGCAGTGTCGCCGGGCGTGGCCTGTTTTCTCTCGCGGTGCCTGAGAGAACACGCAGCACACAAGGGATCGATTTGCTTGCAGGCGTTAGAACTCGACGGGCTGAATGATCCACCCGTTTCGGGTAGAGGGCGGCTGGGTCAGGGATGCGGGAAACAGCTTATTCACGGATAAGCATCGGCAAATAAACCACTTATTGCTGATGCAGTGGGGTATACGGAATCTGCATACCCCACCCCCGAAAAAGCATAACGTCCGTGCGAGAAATCTCCCTATCGTTCGGTTCACGGGCGGGTGCGACCGCTCTTGAGGCGTCGCGTGGGAAATGGGACCATCAAAAACGAAAAAGGAGCTACGCTGAAAAAGCAGCCTGGCTCGACGCGATCTTCGAGTGCTGGAAAGCGGCTCGAACCGGCGCTGAAGTCATGGTTGGATAATGTCATCATCCCCGCGCTGGTGCGGGAATATCTGGCCGAAATTAAGACGCGGAATCGACTTGCGATGACGGGGCCTTCAGAGGTAACGTCCGACAAGGACGGTAATCAGTCATGATTCTGCGTTGCGCCGCTTACGCCCGTTATTCCAGTGATCTTCAGAGTCCTCGCTCGATTGAGGATCAGCTTCGTATCTGCCGCGAGTATGCCCATGCTCGCGGATTCTTCTTTCTGGAAGAGCATGTCTACACCGATGAAGCGTTGAGCGGTGTCGGTGCCGACCGCCCCGGCCTGGGACGCCTGATGGACGCGGCGCTCTCTCCATCGCGCCCCTTCGACATCATTCTGCTTGACGACAGCAGCCGCTTGGCACGAAACACCAAGGATGCGTTGAGCATCTTCGAGAAGCTGAACTTCGCCGGCATCAGGCTCATCGCTGTCAGCCAGGGCATCGATTCTGAGAATGAGCAGGCGCATGTGCTGGTCACCGTCCACGGCATGGTGGACAGCCTGTATGTGAAGGAGCTTGCCAAGAAGACCCATCGTGGACTCGAAGGTCTGATGCTGCGCGGTCAGCACACAGGCGGTCGCTGCTTCGGCTACGATTCGGTCCCTGTTTCCGGTACGACCGGAAAGCAACTGGTCATCAATGAGAGTGAGGCGGCGATTGTTCGGCGCATCTTTGAGATGTCCGCCGAGGGGCAGTCACTCAAGACGATTGCGCGGACATTGAATGGCGAGCATATCCCGCCGCCGAGACCGCGCGCGGGTAAGCGGTATGCGACGTGGTGCCCGACCTGCATCCGGGCGATGCTGCGCCGCGATCTCTACAACGGCAAGGTGATCTGGAACAGTTCTCGCTTCGTGAAGGTGCCGGGAACCAATAAGCGCGTGCGGCGCGCGAGGCCGGAGAGCGAGTGGCGCACGGTTGAGCACCCGGAGTTGCAGATCATCAGTGACGACCTGTGGCAGCGCGTCCGCGAACGGCAGGAGCACGTCCGGCGCACCTATGGTGTGCGTGAGGGCGGTGGTGTTCTGATTCCTCGTTCTGTCACAAGTCCCTATCTCCTGAGCGGGCTATTGAAGTGTGGTCTGTGCGGAGCCAATCTCATCATCGTTACCGGATACACCTCCTACGGGCACTACCCGAGGTACGGCTGCTCGCAACACTTCAATCGTGGGACTTGCTCGAACTCCGTTACCGTCCGTAAGGACTGGATCGAAGAACAGTTGCTCGATGAACTTCAGAACAAGGTCCTGCAGCCTGACGCTATCGGGTACGTCATGGACGAGTTTGGAAATCACGTCAGGAGCGCCTTCGCCAATCTCACGAACCAACTGGCGCAGATGCGGGAGCGTAAGCAGAAGCTCGAAGGGGAGTTGCGGCGACTGGCGGCGACTGCGGCTGAAACCGGACCCTCGGCCTTTCTGATCGAGGCGATTCACGAGCGCGAACAGCAGTTGCGTGACATCACCGACCAGCTATTGGCTCAAGGGGATGATTCGGTGGAATCGCATCTGGCGGACATCCGCAACTTCATCCTGGAGAGGATGATGAACCTACGCGCTCTGCTGGCTGGCGATCCGGGGCCTGCCCGCAAGGAACTGCTCAACCATGTTTCGGAGATCCGCATGATGCCGCAGGCGGTGAACGGGAAGTCCCACTATGTGGCCGAGGGAAGCTGGCATCTGCTTGGAAACGAAAGGGATGGCTCAGAAGCTATCCCTACGCAAATTCGTGTGGTTGCGGGGGCTGGATTTGAACCAGCGACCTTTGGGTTATGAGCCCAACGAGCTACCAGGCTGCTCCACCCCGCACTTCAATATTAACAACCGTTAACGAAGCGGGTCAAACGAGCAGCCTGTACATCTCGGTATGCAGTGGAGTGTGGCGCAAAATGGCAGCACCCACCACGGTTTTCACTCAGAAAAGCAGCTTCACTCCGAACTGTATCTGCCGTGAAGTGGTTGCCGTTGTGGTAATGACTCCTGCGGTTGGCGACGGAGCCGAGGAGGCAGACGAATACACCACTGTATTGGGCGTTCCAAAATTGGTGTGGTTCAGGATATTGAAAAATTCGCTGCGGAATTGTAGATCCAGCTTCTCGGTGATTGCCGTGTTCTTGCGCAGAGAAATATCCAGGCTTGAAAGCCCCGGGCCTGTCAGCGTATTGCGCCCCAGATTTCCATACGTTCCAGAGACAGGAACGATAAACGCATTCGGATTGAAATACTGGGATGGTTTGCCCTCAATCACTTTGCCGCGAAAATCAGGGTTTACGGAAGGTCGTACCGGGTTTCGGCTATCTCCGTTATTGGACGGATTAAAGCCAAGCTGCGGCGTAAAGGGAAGTCCGGATTGCAGGTTCACAATGGCGCTCGTGGTCCATCCACCGATGACTTTCTGTTGCCAGAAGCCGCCGCCATGCAGCCAGTGCTTGCTTTGCCCGAAAGGAAGCTCGTATGTTCCGTTGATCACGGCAAGGTGACGCACATCAGTATTTGCCGGGCCGTAATCCCAGTCAGGCCGCGCAGGATACATCACAAACCCAGGAGCATTTGCACCAACACTGGAGTTCCATGCTGTGCCTTCATCCAGATTCTTTGAGAAGGTGTAAACGCCTCGTAGCTGAAGGTCATTCTGAAAGCGGCGGTTTACGTCTACTGTCAGGCCGTTATAGGAATTGACGCCACGCGATATCCACGTAGTGCTGTTTGCCAGATTTGGATTGGCAAGTGGCGAGCCTTTCGGGTAGTAAACCGTTCCGGCAGCAAGCGTAGAAGGGCATGGCGAAGCAGGGCAGATGACTGGAACCGGCTCATTCAAATCAGCAGAAAGAATCTGATGATAACCATGTGATCCGATATAGCCAATGGTGAGTGATGTTGCAGGAGCGATTTGCTGCTCGATATTCAGTGACCACGAAAGCAGCGTAGGAGTATGCGCGTCCGGCTGAATGCCGCTGGGTGAGACCCGTCCGCCGGAGGGCGCAGACTGTCCGGGCACAAAATGAAGGTTTGCGACCTGGATGTTCTTGTAGCTCTGCGTGGTATTGAATGGCGCGTTCTGGTCAAGGCGATAGTCAAGGCTGTCGAGCAGCGCACGGTAAATACCGAAGCCTGCATGAACGATCGTTGTTCCATTCTGCCTTGGCGACCAGGCCAGACCAATACGCGGCTCGGGAAGAAACTTTGCGCGGTTTTCAGTGAATGCTGAGTCACCGACGCGCGGGTTTGTTTCGAGCACACCGTTTTGATCAAAGATGTAATTCGATGCGCGTCCTTGCGCCTCGTTCCATCCATTCGTTGATTCAAAACGGAAGCCAAGGCGCAATTCCAGGTTTGGCCATAAGCGCAGTGTGTCCTGCACGAAGCCTGCCCCTTCGAGTGAGCGCCAGCCCAGCTCAGTGGGCGAAGGAACAACGGTGAAGGTGGAAACCGTCCCGTTCAGGAATGCACTCAGGCTGCTGAAGGACGCCTGTCCATACTGATATTGCGCCAGGTTGCTGTTTGATTGGATGCGTTGCAGCCAAATGCCTGCTTCCAGCTGGTTCTTTCCATGCGAGATGAAGACGTGGTCGTCCCACGTAAAGAGATTGCGCACTGCATGCAAATTGCTGCCTGCATTCGTCCCTGCAAGGCTGATTTGCGATGCGCCATTCAGCGCGGTCCCACCGCCAATCACGATGGCCCCGATAGGCTTGCCAGCGACCCATCCCTGAACGTCAACGGGAGTTTCTCCTGTAAAGAAGAATGCGCCTCGTGAAAAACCAAAACGCAGAGTATTCAGAAGATTGGAAGAGAAAATATGCTGTTCCTGTGCGCTCAGTACCTGCTCGCGCAGGTCTGTATCTACAGTGCTCAGCGGGTTTACCGTTGGGGTTTTTGCGGTGCTGTCATCGAGGGTATAGACAGCGAAGGCCGAATCCTTCTGCGAGATGTTGTAGTCAAGCCGTGTTGTGCCGA
>Ga0209810_1000657_pt1 | contig 68647 bp, 69 predicted proteins | sample Coa_R1_7_FD_187159 | JGI IMG/M metagenome (GOLD analysis project Ga0209810, IMG submission 187159) | Surface soil microbial communities from Centralia Pennsylvania, which are recovering from an underground coalmine fire - Coalmine... | ecosystem: Environmental > Terrestrial > Soil > Unclassified...
GTAGACCTGCAGCGAGAGCGTCGAGAACGTGGTGAATGCGCCGAGGAAGCCGACGGTCGCCCCTGCCTGGACCCAGAGCGGCACTCCGAGCCGGCGCGCGAACACACCGACGAGCGCGCCGAGCGCCAACGAGCCGAGGACGTTGACGACGAACGTCCCCCATGGGAACGCATCCCCCCAGTGGTGGTTGACGAAGCTCTCGAGCTGGTGGCGCGACACGGCGCCGAGCGCGCCGGCCAAGGCGATGACGACGGTTACCCGCATGGTGGGCTCCTTTCCCTGTAGGAGCCATCAGCCTCTGCGGCGGTTCGCGGCGAGCCCCATCGCCCGGCGCACTCGGCGCCGCTGGAAATCTAGCCCTGCGCCGGAGTGAGCGCGACGAGCAGGCCGCCGTCGTCGTCGAGCGCGGGGAAGAAGTCGCCGATTACCTGCTTCATCTGGCCGCTTCGCGTGCGCAGCTGGAGCTGCTCGTTCAGCCGGCGCACGCCCCATTCGAGCGAGAGCTTCACCGGGTTCTTCTCCGCCTCGAACCCCGTGAGGCCGAAGGCGGACACGACGTCCGACCCCAGCACCTCCTGCTCGCTCCAGCCGCTTAGCTCGAAGACACCGCGGCCGAGCGCGAGAATGCGCCCTTCCTGGTCGCAGGTCACGAGGCCGGTCGTGGGCGCCGGGTAGTAGTCGTCCATCAGCTCGAAGAGGAAGCCGAACCCGCAGTGGTGGCAGGCGACCGCCTCGTCGAACATGCCTTCCTTGCGGTCGATGTCGATCGACCGCTCCTTGCAGTTCGGGCAGATGAAGTGCGGCACGAGGTCAGGGTAGCCCGGTCAGAACCAGCGTTTGCGGCGGAACCACCAGAGCTGGAGGAGGGTCGTTCCGACGATCACGCCCCAGCTGAACGCGTAGCCGAAGTGCCAGCGAAGCTCCGGGATGTCGACGAAGTTCTGGCCGTATAGGCCCACGATGAAGGTGGGCAGCAGGAGCAGGGAGGCGATCACGGTCAGGCGCTTCATCACCTCGTTCTGGTCGTTCGCGATCTTCGCCTGGCTGTAGTCGCGGACTCCGGCGAGCAGGTCGCGCGCGAGGTCGAGCCCGTCGGACGCGCGTAGGAACTTGTCGTACGCCGCGTTGAACGCGACCTCGACGTCGTGGGGGAAGACCTCCGCACCCTCTTCCACCTCGACCGTGTTGTCGATCACACGCCGAACGGCGTCGCGCATCGGCGTCAACGTGCGGCGGATGTGAAGCAGGTCGTGGCGCAGCGAGGAGATGCGTGCTCGAGTCCGGTCGGCCGGCTCGGTCTCGACGATGTCCTCGAGCTCGTCGATCTCCTCGTCGAGGTCGTCGACGAGGGTGAGGTAGCGCTCCGCGATCTCATCGATCAGCCGGTAGGCCATCATCCCCGCCGAGTCGTCCGGCTTGACGCCCTCGCGGACGATGCCCACGTCGCACGCCGGCTTGGCGCCCGGCGGCCTCTTCCGCACGGTGAGGAGCGTGTCGTGCGTGAGGACGATGTCGATCTCCTGGTAGTAGACCGAGTCCTCCGCACGGTCGGCGACAGCGATCAGGAAGATGCCGAAGACGTAGTCGCCGTGGCCCTGCAGCGTCGGGCGCGGTTCGTCCTCGTGCTGCGGTGGGGCGAGGAGCCGCTCCATCGCAGTCTCCTCGAGCTCGCGCGGCGCCTTGTCGCGCAGTTCGTCGAGGGTCGGGTCGAGGAGATCGATCCACGTTGCGGCCATGGCGGCCGATTCGCCGTTGGAGGGTCAAGACCTGCGCTCTGGCGCCTGGCCAAGTCTCCACGAGACGCGTCCCGGTGCCAGGCACGCGGACACGTCCCGTCGGACACTTCGGCTCGCAATGCGGCTGGCCGCGCGTCGTCCTCGCCGGAACGGACACGTCTCGGTGCCTGGCACCGGGACGTGTCGGGTTCGGGCAGGCGTGTCGGGCCCGGTACTAGACCTGGGTGGGCTCGGCTTCCGGCCGCGGAGCCGTGAGTGCGGAGGCGGCGTGCCCTTCCTCGGCCGCGAGGAACCGCTCGGCATCGAGGGCCGCCATACAGCCGCTGCCGGCCGCCGTGACCGCCTGGCGGTAGACATGATCCTGCACGTCGCCCGCGGCGAAGACGCCCGGGAGGTTCGTCTCCGTCGTGCCGGGCTTCGTCACGAGGTAGCCGTTCGGATCGTGGTCGAGCTGATCGACGAAGAGCTTCGTGTTCGGGTCGTGGCCGATCGCGACGAAGAGGGCCCCGGCCTCGACCTCCGCCGTCTCGTCGGTCTCGCTGTTGCGCAGCCGCAGCCCGCTGATCGAGTCCTCGCCGAGCACCTCCTCGACGACGAACGGGGTCTTCAGCTCGATCTTCTCGTTGTCGTGCGCGCGGTCGATCATGATCTGCGACGCGCGGAACTCGTTGCGCCGGTGGACCAGCGTGACCTTGTAGCCGAACCGCGTGAGGAAGAGCGCCTCCTCGAAGGCGGAGTCGCCGCCGCCGACGACGAAGATGTGCTTGTCCCGGAAGAACGCGCCGTCGCAAGTCGCGCACGCCGACACGCCGCGCCCCTTCAGGCGCTCCTCGGAGTCGAGCCCCAGCCAGCGTGCGCTCGCCCCCGTAGCGACGATGACCGAGCGGGCGCGGTACTCCTCGTCCTCGACCCAGACGCGGTACGGCCGCTCCGAGAAGTCGACGCGTGTCACGTCGTCGGTCACGAATTCCGTGCCGAAGCGCTCGGCCTGGCGCCGGAACTCGCCCATCATCTCCGGGCCCATGATCCCGTCGGGATAGCCCGGGTAGTTCTCGACATCGCTCGTGATCATGAGCTGGCCGCCCCAGCTGAAGCCCTCGATCACGAGGGGCTGCAGGTTCGCGCGCGCAGCGTAGAGAGCCGCGGTGTACCCCGCCGGCCCGCCGCCGATCACGATCAGATCACGTACGTCGCTCATTGCTTCCTCTCTCGCAAAAACTTGTCTGCTGTATTAAACGATCCGGGCCGGACTGACGTTCCCGCCGGCCCCTCGGTCCGAGGTATAAGAATCGACCGCCGGGGGAGACGGGCGACGTGGCCGCAACGATCACGGGGGAGCAGCTGCGCGAGCTCGCGGCCTTTCGGTCGACGCAGGGGTGCGCGGTGAGCCTCTACGTCGGGCTCGATCCGAGCACCGTGCCGACGCCGGGCGATCTCGCCTCGCATACGCGGTCGGTCCTCGCGCGCGCGGAACGGCAGCTCGACGAGCGGCGGGCGACGCTTTCACACGACGAGCGCAAGGCGCTCGGACGAGACCTCGAACGCATCGAGGCCTGGTTCGGGAGCGAGTTCAGCCGCGAGGGCGTTCAGGGCGTGGCCGTGTTCGCCGCGGAGCTCGACGATCTCTTCCTCCCGCTCATGCTGCCGTGGCCGATCGCGGACGAGGCCAAGATCGCCGGCCAGCTCTTTCTCGCCCCGCTCGTCCGCCTCGTCGGACGTGGCGACGGGGCTCTCATCGCCTACGTGGGGCGTGAGCGCGGCGACGTCTACCGGCTCCGCGGAGGTCAGCTCACGCCGCTCGCGGACGAGACCGCGGACGTGCCCGGTCGCCACGACCAGGGCGGCTGGTCGCAGGCGCGCTACGAGCGGCACATCGAGACGATCGTCGACCGGCATCTCCGGGAAGTGGCCGACGCGCTCGACCGGTGCGTCCGCCGCCTTCGGGACGTCCGCGTCGTTCTCGCCGGGCCGGAGGAGACGCGAGCGGGATTCGAGGGGTTGCTCGCGGCCGAGACGCGGGCAGCGCTGGTCGGCTGGGTGGCCGCCGAGGCGCACGTCGACGCGCCGCGGCTGCTCGAAGCTGCTCGGCCGCTGCTCGACGAATGGCGCGTCGGCAGGGAGGAGGAGCTGCTTGCGCGGTGGCGCGAGGAGGCCGCGCGCAACGGCCGTGCCGCGACGGGCTGGGAGGAGACGCTGCAGGCCGCGTCCGACGGTCGAGTCGAGCTTCTGCTCGTGCAGGACGGCGCCGATCGGGCCGCGTTCGTCTGTCCGGAGTGCGGACGGGCACAGGCGGCCGACGGAACCTGCCCGCTCGACGGCACGACCTTGCAGACCGCTGACACCGGTCTCGATCTCGCGGTGCACCAGACGCTGACGCACGGCGGGACGGTCGAGGTGATCGGCGAAGAGCATCGCGACCTCGAGCCGGTGGGCGGCGTCGCGGCGCTGCTGCGCTTCTAGCCGGACCTAGGCTGCGTCGAGCGCCCGCGGCGGCTCGGTCTCGAGCTCCGCCTGCTCGTCTGCCGCCTGGTCGAGCTTCGTTTCGAAGCGGTCGAGTCGCTTCTCGGCGTCGGCGTACTTGCCGTGCGCGCGCGAGAGGTGCGTGCCGACGAGGTCGAAGTCCTCCTTGAACTTGCCGAACTCCTGCGCGAGCGCGGCGCAGTAGCGCATGACCTCCTCCGCGCGCTGCTCGATCTGCATCCCCTTCAGGCCGAGCACGATCATCTGGAGGTAGGCGCTGAAGGTCGTCGCCGAGACGGGGAAGACACGCCTCTCGTGGGCGTACGCGAGGAGAGCGCCGGTCTTTCCGCTCACGAGCTCGTAGTGGATCGCCTCGGCCGGCAGGTACATGAAAGCCAGGTCGAACGTGCCGAGCTCAGGGCGGATGTACTTCGATGCGATGGCGTCGATGTGGCCCTTGACGTCGCGGGCGAACGCCTTCTCGTGCAGGTGCTGCTCCTCGCCCTCCGCGGCTGCCATCCGCTCGAAGTTGTCGAGCGGGAACTTTGCGTCGATCGGCAGCAGCCGTCCTCCGGCGCGGATGACGGCGTCGACACGTTCTCCGCCTTCGAACGTGTGCTGCAGGTCGTAGGCGTCGGGCGGGAGCCGGTCGCGCAGGAGGTTCTCGAGCAAGAGCTCACCGAAGCCGCCGCGAGCCTTGGGTGGCCTCAGCGCCTGCTCGAGCTTCGCGAGCTCCTTGGCGCGGTCGATCATCTCCCCAGTCGCCTGAGTCATCTGGCCGAGCCGGTCGTGGATCTGTGTCGCGGTCTGCGCCGTCGCGGCCAGCCGGGTGTTCAGCGTCTGCTCCAAACCCTGCAGGCGGAGCTCGAACTCCGCATTCCTCGTCGAGAGCTCGGTCGCCGTTCTCTCCTGCAGGTCTCCGAGCTCGCTCCGGAGCAGCCGCGGCAGGAAGACGGCGCCGGCCGCGAGTGCCGCGAGCAGGACAAGCAGGATGAGAAGCAGTCCGATCATGGGGCGCGGGAATGTACAGACCCGGTCGGACGGACCACGTAAAAGCCGGCCCCAACGAACCCGTAAGTCCATCGGAACCGGCCCGCAGAGACTACTCGGGCGGCGGGATCTAGGTCAAGCGGAGAAAGTGCGCTCTTTGCGCACTTTCGCGAGTCGCGAGCGACCTACTAGGTGCCCGAGAGCGCCCGATTGATCGCCGTCTCGGTCTCCTGCAGGTCGGGCTCCTGCGCGGGCGGCGCGACGCTCGTGAGCTTGCCGCCCCTATGGCCGACGAGCACGGTAGGCGTGCCGGCGACTTTGTCCGTGGTGGCGAGCTTGTCGACCTGGCTCGCGATCGACTTCGGGGCCGAGCTGTTCGTGTCGGCCTGCCACCTGCTCAGGTCGAGGCCGGTGACGCTGGCCGCGATGGCCGCCATCATCTTGCCGTTGAGCCACCCGCTCTCCTCCTGGGCCTGGTTGTCGTACAGCACCTTGGCGTACTCGAACGCCTTGTTCTGGAACGAGGCGGCAATGAGACCGAGGCGGCCGCTGAACGACTGAGACCCCGCACCGCCGAGGAAGGCCCACGGCTTCATTTGCAGCTGCACCTTTCCCGTCCGGACGTACTTCTGGACGATCGTCGGCAGCTTCGTGGTCTCGTAGTCCTTGCAGAACGGGCACTGGACGTCGATGAAGATCACCATCGTGACAGGAGCGTTCGGCTTGCCCACGGTGAGCCCGTGCTGCGGGATCCCCTTGAAGAGGCTATTTGCCTCGGCCGCCCCGGGGAGCGCTACGGACGAGTTCGCACTGCCCGTCGACGGCAGACCTGCGATGTCCGAATTCTTGACTATCCCCGAGCCGCCGCCGCTTCCGTTGCTGCTCATGACGACGGCCAGCACGACTGCGATGGCCGCGATCACGACGATGCCGCCGGCGATCGCGAGCGCGCGAGGCGATGCCTGGCGGGCGCGGACTCCGCCGGCGCCCTTCGAGCGCACCGGTGGCGGCGTCCGCACTGCGGTTGCCGCTGCCTGGCGCTGCTGTCTGGCCCTCTTACCGCTCGGCATGCGCGGGAAGGGTAGCGGGCGCTTCGGCTTCCCCGGTGGATGCGAGGACCAAGAATCCGATGAGAAGGAGGAAGCCCGTGAGCGCCAGCGTCGGGATCGTGATGTAGCCGAACTCGTTGATCCACTTGACGCCGCAGCCGCCGGGCGCGGACACGGTGCACGCATGGGGCTCGCTGACGACGTGGTTCTCGATCAGCAGGTGGTAGATCGCGGTGCCCGCGCCGACGATCGGGAGCGGGAGGAGGTAGCGCGCCGCCCGGTTGTCCCCGCGGCCGGCGATGAAGAGGGTGAGGATAGAGAGCGGGTACATGAGCACCCGCTGGAACCAGCAGAACTCACAGGGCGGGAAGTGCGCGATCTGCGAGAAGAAGAGGCTGCCGCCGGTCGCGATCGAGGCGACGATGAAGGCTCCCCACAGCTCGTAGCCCCACAGCAGGTTCCGGAGCCCGTCGAGCGGCGCCCGCACGCCCGCGAGCGCGAGAAGTCCGACCAGGATTCCGGCTCCGATCAGCACCTGCCCCACCACGCCCAGCACGGAGAGGGCGACGATCGTGTCGTGAACCTGCGCACTCATGCGGCTCGCAGCGTATCGGCGCCCGCAGTGGGGGGTACCCTCAGGCCGCCGGGGTGGCGGAACTGGTGAGACGCGCCCGACTTAAAATCGGGTGGCCCTCGGGCCGTGCGGGTTCGAGTCCCGCCCCCGGCATCACTGCTAGAGCTCGGCGCGCGAGCTCAGGATGCGCTCCCAGAGTTGCTCGCCGCCGACGGCGAGGCAGCCGTCGACGACGGCGTCCGGACCGAGCGCGCTCGGGCGCACCTCCGGGACGATGGGGGAGACCTCCGCGAGGCGAGCGTGCACCTGCTCGGCGAAGCCCGGAGCACGGCCGATGCCACCGCCGAGCACGATCAGTTCCGGGTCGACGACCGCGACGATCGCGGCGAGGGCACGCGCCACGATCGCCGCCTCGGCGGCGACGATCTCGCGCGCGCGGCCGTCCCCGGCGGCCGCCGCTGCGAACACGGTGCGAGCGTTGCGCAGTCGTGCTCCTGCGCGCCGCGCGGCTCGCACTACTGCGGCGGATGAGGCGGCAGACTCCAGCTCTCCTCGCCTGCGTGCGTCGCGTGCGTCGAGCGGGCCGCCGGTGAGAGGGAGGAACGCGATCTCGCCCGCGGCACCGTGCGCCCCGCGATGCAGCTTGCCGTCGAGGACGAGCCCCATCCCGATCCCCGTGCCGACCGAGACGAAGGCGAAGGTCGAGACCTCCTGACCGTGGCCCTGGTTGCGCTCGGCCACAGCGGCGGCATCCACGTCGTTCTCGATCGTCGTCTCGGCGCCGAGCAGCTGCCGGAGGTCGCGCAGCACCGTCGGTCTCTCCCACCCCGGCAGGTTGGGCGCCAGCCGAAGAGCCCGGCCCTCGGGCGCGACGATGCCCGGGCTGCCGACCACGGTCTGCAGGAGCGTCCCGTTCCCGTCGACTCCCGCATCGTCGAGGAGCTCGCGCGCCAGCGCGGCAAGCTCGCGCACCCGCGCGGCTCCGCTCGAGGAGCGCGCCGGCCGGCTCTGGCGGGCGCGCACCGCTCCGGCGAGATCCGCGACAGCGCCGCGCACGAACTCCCGGCCGACGTCGAGACCGAGGACGAAGCCCGCGTCGCTCCGGATCTCGTAGAGGAGCGCGCTACGTCCCCGTCCGCCGACCCGACGACCGGCGTGTTGGACGAGGCCGGCGGCCTCGAGGCTGGCGAGAGCGAGCGCCACGGTGGGCTTCGAGAGGCCGGATGCGGTTGCGAGGTCGCTCCGCGACACCGGGCCGCTCGCTCTGATGCGGTCGAGCAGCAGCTGCTCGTTGAGCGTCCTCATCAGGCGGGGTCTGGCCGCTCCCGTCGTCGTCACCATCTTGTCACGAGGATAAAGATAGGTTAGTTTCCTAACTCATGGAAGGCGCACGGCTGGGGAGTACGCGCCGCGCATCGCGTAAAGCGAGGACGGCCGCTCGGCGGCCAAGGAGGGATACGAGATGAGGAGAGGGCTTCTCGTCGTGCTGCTCGCCGGAGTCGTGGCGGCCGTCTGGACCGCAGTCGGCAGCCAGGCCGGCACCAAGCACGAAAGCAGCGGCGCGTCGGTCACGATCTCGAACGCGCAGGGGCAGACCTGGACGTGCGGGTTCAATCCGTTCAACGCCAACGACTACTCGACCTCCTTCGGGACCGTGTACGAGGAGCTCGTGTTCGTGAACGCGCTGAAGAGCGGGCAGGCAGTGCCCTGGCTCGCGAAGAGCTACGCCTGGTCGAACCACTCGAGGACACTCACGTTCACGATCCGCTCCGGCGTCAAATGGACGGACGGCACGCCGTTGACCGCGGCCGACGTCCTCTTCACCTTCCAACTGATCAAGAAGTACGGAGCTCTCGACCTCAACGCCGTCTGGTCCGTGCTGAAGAGCGTCAGCCAGAACGGCGACAAGATCACGTTCAAGTTCAAGACCGCCGCGGTCCCGTACTTCTTCTACGTCGCCGGCCAGACCCCGATCGTGCCGAAGCACGTGTGGTCGAAGATCTCGAACCCTGTCACGTACAAGGACACGAAGCCGGTCGCAACCGGCCCGTACACCGTGAGCTCGTGCTCCCCCCAGAACATCAGGTACGCGAAGAATCCGCACTACTGGCAGAAGGGGCTCCCCAAGATCGACACCGTCAACTACCCGGCCTACACCGACAACTCGCCGGCCAATCAGGATCTCGCCAGCGGCAAGGATCAGTGGGGCAGCCAGTTCATCCCGAACATCAAGGCGTTCTATCTCTCCAGGAGCCCGGACAACCACTACTGGTTCCCGCCGGTCGTGAACGTCTCGATCTTCATGAATCTCAAGAACCCGATCCTCAAGAACGTCGCCGTGCGGCGGGCGATGGCCTACGCGATCGACCGGTCCCGCGTCTCCCGGATCGGCGAGTACGGCTACGAGCCGGCGGCGAACCAGACCGGAATCGTCACCCCGACGTTCAAGAGCTGGCTCGACAAGAAGCTCGCAAAGAGGTTCTCGTACGACCCGAAGAAGGCGAAGCAGATCCTGACGAAGGCCGGCTTCAAGTTCTCGAACGGCGTCTTCCACACGAAGGCCGGGAAGCCGCTCGCCTTCCAGATGGTGAACATCAGCGGCTACACCGACTGGATCGCCTCGGCGCAGATCGTCGCGCAGAACCTGAAGGCGATCGGGATCAAGGTCACGCCGGTGAACGAGTCGCAGACGACCTACAACTCCGACACCTACTTCGGCCACTACCAGCTCGCGTACGACGGCAACAACGCCGGTGGGCCGGCGCCGTACTACGAGCTGCGGCAGGAGCTCTACTCGAAGAACTCCGCTCCGATCGGCAAGTCGGCCTCGTCGAACTGGGAGCGCTACTCCAACAAGCAGGTCGACAAGCTGATCAACGCCTATGCGGGAACGACGAGCCTGGCGAAGCAGCATTCGATCGTCGACAAGCTCGAGGCCGCGATGGTGCGGGACGTCCCGATCATCCCGATCACCGAGGGCGTCGACTGGTACCAGTACAACACGAAGTCGCTCACAGGCTGGGTGACGCCGAAGAATCCGTACGCGAGCCCGGCGGCCTACTCGCTGCCCGACTGGGGCGTCTTGCTCCTCCACCTGAGGCCGAAGGGGTGAGTGGCTGAGCTTTACTTCACCGACATGAGGCGTGGGTCGTGAGGTTCGTCCTCCGCAGACTCGGGTTCTTCCTGATCACCCTTTGGGCGGCGGTCACGACGAACTTCCTCATCCCGCGCCTCATGCCGGGCAACCCGGCGCTCGCGATGATGGCCCGCTTCCACGGCCACATCAATCCCAGCGCGCTGCACGCGCTCGAGGTCGCCTTCGGCGTCAAGAACCACCAGAGCCTGGTCAGCGACTATTTCAGCTACCTCGGGAATCTCTTCCGTGGACGGCTCGGGGTCTCGATCACGTTCTTCCCGGACCCGGTGACGCACGACGTGTTCCAGGCGCTGCCGTGGACGCTCGCGCTGATCGGATCGACGACGATCATCGCCTTCCTGCTCGGCACGTTGATCGGGCTCGTCTCGGCGTGGCGACGCGGCGGCTGGCTCGACGGCGTCCTGCCCCCGATCTTCGTCATCACCTCGGCGTTCCCCTACTTCTGGCTGGCGCTGCTCTCGATCTGGCTCTTCGCGATCAAGCTCGGCTGGCTGCCGTTGAGTGGCGGCTACGACGTCACCGGCACCAATGTCAGCTGGACCTGGGCGTTCGTCGGTGACGCGTTGAAGCATTCCGTCCTGCCGGCTCTCACGATCCTCGTCACCTCGATCGGCGGCTGGATCCTGACCATGCGCAACAACACGATCTCGGTGCTCACCGAGGACTACGTCCGGATGGCGCGGGCGAAGGGCCTGAGCCCGTGGCGGATCATGTGGACCTACGCAGGAAGGAACGCGATCCTGCCGAACCTGACCGGCTTTGCCATGTCGCTCGGCTTCGTCGTGAGCGGCGCGATCCTCGTCGAGTTCGTCTTCAACTACCCGGGCGTCGGCTGGATGTTCCTGCAGTCGGTCGAGAACCAGGACTTCCCCCTCATGCAGGGCCTGTTCCTGATGATCGTCCTCGCGGTGTTGACCGCGATCCTCGCCGCCGACGCGCTGACCGCGATCCTCGATCCGCGCACTCGGGACGTGAGATGAGCGCGTCCTCGATCGGCGCGACCGACCAGCTCGCGACGCCTCCTGTCGGCCCGGCGCCGATCGTCGCGGAGATCGGCCGCGGACGCTGGGGCGACCTCTGGCGTGCGATCAGCCGCAACCGAAAGGCGCTGGCCGGCGCGCTGCTGCTGCTTGTCTTCGTCGTGCTGGCGGTCTTCCCGGGTCAGATCGCGCCCGACGACCCGGCCGCCCAGATCTTCACGCCGGCACTCGCGCCGTCGTGGCACCACCACCTGCTCGGCACGACCGCCAGTGGACAGGACATCCTCTCGCAGGTCGTCTGGGGCACCCGGCTGTCGCTCGTGATCGCGCTCGCGGCCGGAGCCCTCGCGACCGCGCTCGCCGTGATCGTCGGCGTCTCCGCGGCCTACCTCGGCGGGATCGCCGACGGGATCCTCTCGGTCATCACGGACGTCATCCTCGTGATCCCGATCTTCCCGCTCGTGATCGTGATCGCCGCCTACCGGAAGAACGCGGGCCTCTTCATGCTCGTGATCGTGCTCGGCGCCCTCGGCTGGTCCTACGGCGCGCGTCAACTCCGCTCGCAGACCCTGTCGCTCCGGACGCGTGACTTCCTCGAGTCGGCGCGGGTCCGGGGCGAGCGGAAGCTCTACATCATCCTGTTCGAGATCCTGCCGACGATGACCTCGCTCATCGTGGCGAGCTTCCTCGGCGCTGCGCTCTACGCCGTCCTCACCGAAGCGGGTCTGCAGTTCATCGGGCTCGGGGACCCCAACAGCCAGAGCTGGGGGACGATGCTCTACTGGGCGCAGAACAACGAGGCGCTGTTCGCCGGCATGCCGCTCTGGGCGATCGCTCCCGGTGTCTGCATCGCGCTGCTCGGGGCGGCCTTTGCGCTGCTCAACTACGCATTCGACGAGATCAGCAGCCCCGCCCTCCGGGTCCGCAAGCTCGACCGCAGGCGCGTCCCGAAGCGCCTGCCTGCTCCGGCCCGACCAGAGCCCATGCCGGTTCCGGCTGACGGGCCGGTGTTGAAGGTCGAGGGCCTCCGCGTGGCGTACGCGACCGACGCCGGGCCGGTTATCGCCGTCGACGACGTCGACCTCGAGGTCGCGCGGGGGGAGTTCCTCGCGATCGTGGGCGAGTCGGGCTGCGGCAAGTCGACCTTGCTCTATGCGATCGCGCGTCTGCTCGGCTCGCCGTTGCCGGGCGAGATCATCGGCGGGAGAGTGCTCTTCCAGGGGAAGGACCTCGTCCTGCTCGAGGAGCGCGAGCTACGCCGGGTCCGTTGGCGCGATCTCTCCGTCGTGATGCAGAGCGCGATGAACGCGCTCAATCCCGTGCTCACGGTCGCCGACCAGATGCGCGATGCCTGCCGGGCGCACTCGAACATGTCGAAGAAGGAGATCGAGGAGCGGTCGCGCGAGGTGCTGCGGCTCGTCTCGATCGACCCCGTGCACCTCCACAGCTACCCGCATCAGCTCTCCGGCGGGATGCGGCAACGGGCGATGATCGCGATGGCTCTCCTCTTCACCCCGGACCTCGTGATCATGGACGAGCCCACCTCGGCGCTCGACGTCGTCGCCCAGCGGTCACTCATGGTGCAGATCAAGGAGCTGCAGGAGCGGCTCGGCTTCGCGGTCATCTTCGTCACTCACGACATGTCGCTCGTGAGCCACTTCTCCGACCGGCTGCTGGTGATGTACGCCGGCCAGGTCGCGGAGATGTCGAGGACCCGCGAGCTGTTCGACCGCCCGCGCCACCCGTACTCGCAGGGCTTGCTCGAGGCCTTCCCGTCGATTCGCGGACCGAAGGTCCGTCTGCTCGGGATTCCCGGCTCGCCTCCGGATCTTGCGCACCCGCCCGCGGGTTGCAGATTCGCGCCGCGCTGCGGGCACGTGCAGCCGCGCTGCACCGCCGCCGAGGTGCCGCTCCATTCCGTGAACGGCAGTCTCGTTCGTTGCGTCCTCGTGGAGAACGAGGCTTGAGCGAGCCACTGCTCCGCACCGAAGGCCTGACGCGCCATTTCCGCGTCGGCAAGCTCCTGTCGCGGAAGACCTTGCATGCCGTCGACGACGTGGACCTGACGATCGGCTCCGGCGAGATCGTCGCCCTCGTCGGCGAAAGCGGTAGCGGCAAGAGCACCATCGCTCGGCTCCTCGCGCTCGTCTACCGGCCGACGCGCGGCGAGATCTGGTTCGAGGGTCGACCTCTCAGCCGCCTGCGCGGGCGGCGCAGTCGGCTCGCCTACAGCGCGGCCGTGCCGATGGTGTTCCAGGACCCGTACAGCTCCATCAATCCGGCGTACCGGGTCTCGCACGGAATCGTGCGAGGGATGAAGTTGCACCGCGACCTCTCACGTACCGAGCGCGGAGCCGAGCTGAACCGAGTGCTCGACGCGGTAGGGCTCGTGCCGGTCTCCGAGACGCGCCGCCGCTTCCCGTACGAGCTGAGCGGTGGTCAGCGGCAACGAATCGGCTTCGCCCAGGCGCTTGCGCTTCGGCCGAAGCTGATCGTCGCCGACGAGCCCGTCTCGATGCTCGACGTCTCGATCAGGGTCGGCGTCCTCAACCTCATGGGGGAGCTGCGCGAGCACGAGGGGGTCTCGTTCCTCTACATCACGCACGACGTGGCGAGTGCCCGCTATCTCGCCGACCGGATCGTCGTCATGTACGCCGGCCATCTGGTGGAGGAGGGCCCGACGGAGGACGTCCTGCAGCGGCCGAAGCACCCCTACACGCAGCTGCTCGTGTCCGCCGTGCGCGATCCGCGCGCCGAGCTCGGCATGGCCGACGCCCGCGACGTCGGGGAGCCGCCGAAGGTCGTCGATCCGAAGCCGGGCTGTCGCTTCCGGCAGCGTTGCCCGCTCGCGATCGCGAGGTGCGAGACCGAGACGCCGGTCTTACGGGACCTCAGGGACGGTCGCCGCGTGGCCTGCCACGTCGCCGACTGACGCGGTCGCGGAGTCGAGCTCCTCGCGCACGCGCGGGTAGGCCTCGGGTGCCGCCCCGAGCCGGTCGAGGCCGACCAGCACGGCCCCCACGATCGGCCGTGAGCTCGCGACGCGGACGACGAGGTGCGGCCCCACCTCCCGTAACCCGGCCTCGATTCCGCCGAGGAGGCGCCGGTTGCCGCTCTGGAGCACGCTCCCGCCGAGCACGACCTCGACTTGGTCGTTCGCCAGGCCGAGGCGGGTCACCGCGGCCCGGACGAACGCGACGACCTCGGCGGCCTGCCGTTCGACGAGGTCGGCGGCGACCTCGTCCGCTGCGGCCGCGTCGAAGACGAGGGGCGAGAGCTCTGCGAGCCGGCGCCAGGGGATCTCGCCGGCGTGTAGCGCGCGTGCCAGCGCAACCGTGTCCGAAGCTCCGAAGTACTCGGGGACGAGCAGTTCGAGCCGGGTCTTGGGGCCGCGGCCGTCCTGGCTGCGAGCGGCAGCGGAGACGGCGGCGAGGCCGACGGCTCCCGCGCCGTCCATCAGGTCGCCGCTCACGGCACCGAGTGCGGGAAAGCGCACCTGTCGCCCGTCGGGCGCGACGCCGACACAGTTCATGCCCGAGCCGCAGGTGACGGCGACGCCCCACCCGCGTTCCGTCCCCGCCCGGAGCACGGCGAACGTATCGTTGGCCACCTCGACCTCCGCCGCCCACCCGCGTCGCTGCGCCTCGGTCAGGTACGCCTCTTCCTCGTCGGGGAAGTCGAGGCCGGCCACGAAGAGGACGGCGAGGTCCGTCGGCGCTCCGACCTCGGCTGCGAGCTCGTCGACGACGTCGGCGCTCGCCTCGACCCCGATGTGGTGCGGGTGGCTGAGCGGCCCACGCGCGAGGCCGAGGACGGTCCCGTCCTCCCTGACGAGGGCCGCGTCGGTCTTCGATCCCCCGCCGTCGACCGCGAAGACGGTTCTCAGCGGACCGCCTCGGCGACGAGCCGGTCCAGCAGGCCCTCCACCAGCTCGACCTGGCCGACCAGCGGATGTGCGAGGAGCGCCTTGCGTGCGTCCGCCGGATCGCCCGTCAGCGCGGCGGACACCGTGAGCCGTTCGTACGCCGCGACATGCTGGACGAGTCCCAGGAGCTCGGGCGCGAGCGGCGGCTGCGGCAAAGGCTCCGGCCCGTCGCCGCCGACGCGCGCCGGCACCTCCACCACGTCGTCCGGGGCCAGTCCCTCGAGCGTCCCTTGGTTCCGGACGTCGACCTCGTGCACCGCGCCGTCTCCCGTCTCGAGCGACGAGATCAGCCCGAGCGCGGCCTCGCTGTAGTACGCCCCACCGCGTTGCATGAGGAGGTCGGGCCGCTCGTCGACGGCGGGGTCGCGGTAGAGATCGAGCAGGCTTCGCTCGATCCCCTGTACGACGGCTGCGCGGGGCTCGCCGTCGAGCTGCTCGCGCAGAACCGCGTCGTGGGCGTAGAAGTAGCGGAGGTAGTAGGAAGGAACCGCGCCGAGCTCGTCGAGCAGCCGCCGGGGCAGCTCGATCTCTTCGGCGAGCTCGTGTCCGTGCTCTGCGAGCAGGCCCGGCAGCACGTCCTCGCCGTCGAGCAGCACGCGTCGCACCCACGTGAGGTGGTTGAGGCCCACCTGGTCGACCATGACACGCGCAGGCTCCACTCCGAGCCAGCCGGCGAACTGGCGCTGAAACCCGATCGCGACGTTGCAAAGGCCGACCGCACGGTGGCCGTTGTCGAGGAGCGCTCGAGTGACGATGCCGACCGGATTCGTGAAGTCGACGATCCAGGCACCCTGCGCTGCGAGGGCACGCACCCGGTCGGCAATCTCGAGCACGACCGGGACGGTGCGCATCGCCTTCGCGAAGCCGCCCGCGCCGGTCGTCTCCTGCCCGATGCAGCCACAGGCGAGCGGCGCCGTCTCGTCGCGCAGCCGTGCCTGCTGTCCTCCGACTCGAATCTGGATCAGGACGTAGTCGGCGTCCGCGACCGCCGCGTCCAGATCGCCCGTCACCTCCAGGCGGCCCGCGAAGCTCTGCCGCCCGAGCATCCGCCGCGCCATGCCGCCCACGACCTCGCGCCGCTCCGCATCCACGTCGTGCAGCACGAACTCGTCGACCGGGAGGCGCGTCAGCCCGGAGACGAGCTCCGGGGTGTACGTCGATCCGCCGCCCACCACCGCGATCTTCATTCTCGTTAATCTTACTAACGAGATGACCGAGGCCAAGGCCGTCCCGGCCCTCCTGCGGGTTTTGAACGAGCGCACCGTGCTCGACGTCGTCCGCGCGGAGGGTCCCATCTCCCGCGCCGAGGTCGCACGCAAGACGGGCATCTCGAGACCGACCGTATCGCTCGTTCTCCGCTCGCTGCTCGAGGACGGCCTCGTCCGCGAGACGAGCCACGATCCCGCCCGCCCGCACTACGGCGCCGTCTACTACGAGGCCGATCCGGACGCGGCCGCCGTGCTCGCCGTCGACTTCGGCGCGCGCACCGTTCGCACGGCGCTCGGCGACCTCGACGGCGTGGTTCGCGCACGAGAGGAGATCCGCACCCGCGGGTCGGTCGGGGAGCGCATCGACGCCCTCGCGAGCTCGGTCCGGTCGCTGCTGCGGACGAGCAAGCTTCCCGCCGACCTGCTCGAGAACGCGGTGGTGGCCCTACCGGCCGTCGTCTCGCCCGGGGACGGAACCGTCTCGTCCGCGGACCTGCCCGGCCTCGGGGCGGCGGACCTGCGGCAGGAGCTCGAGCGTGCGTTGCGCGTCCCGGTCACGCTCGAGAACGACGTCAATCTCGCGGCCGTGGCCGAGCAACGACACGGCGTGGCCCAGGGCGTGGCCGACTTCGCCTTCCTGCTCGTCGGAGCGGGCCTCGGTGCCGCCGTCGTCCTCGACTGGAAGCTCCACCGCGGCCACAACGGCAATGCGGGCGAGCTCGACGCCGTCCGCAGCGGTCGAGAAGACGACGTCGATCCCTGCGCCGCGGCGATCTCGAAGTACGCGGAGGAGAGGACCGCGGGGCAGGAGACGCTGCTCGAGCCTCCCTTCGAGGTCCCGGAGATCTTCGCGGCTGCCCGGGCGGGAGACGCCGCAGCGGCGGCCATCGTGGACGAGGCGGCGCGGCGCATCGCCCTCCACGTCCTGCCGATCGCCGCGACACTCGATCCACCGCTCGTCGTGCTCGGCGGCAGCGTGGGCGCCAACGCCGAGCTGCTCGAGCCGACGCGGCGCCATCTCGCGGAGTGGCTGCCCTTCCCCGCGCCGCGCCTCGAGGTCTCGGCGCTCGGGGAGGCGGCCGTGATCGAGGGCGCGCTCTCTGCCGGCGTCACCACCGCTCTCGAGCGGGTTTTCGCGCGGCGCGCCCGGGCCTGAGGTGAGCCGCGCCGGCTGCTCGTACTTCGGCGTGCGGATCCCGCGCCACGTCCGTCGCGACATGGCCGACCTAGCCGCGCGCGGCTACACGGGCGTCCTCCACACCTTCTCCGAGAACGACTTCGCGTACTACGGCGAGACGATGGGGGAGATCGTGGCCGTCTCGCACGCGGAGGGCCTGTCGGTGCAGGCGAGCCCCTGGGGGCTCGGGCGCACCTTCGGCGGCGAGGCGGAGAGCAGCTGGGTCGCCTGCCATCCGGAGGAGTGGCAGGTGCTCGACGACGGACACCGCGTCGCCGCGGCCTGCCTGAACAGCGCGGCCTATCGGGCGTTCTGCAAGCAGTGGGCCGACTGGGTGCTCGACTGCGGAGTCGACGCTGTTTTCTGGGACGAGCCCGCATGGGTCGTGCCGGCCGACGTCGGGATCGAAGACCCCGCGCGCTGGACCTGTCGCTGCGACCGCTGCGCGGAGCGTTTTGGCGTGCCGATCCCGGCCGAGCCGTCGGCGGAGGTCAGAGGGTTCCGCGAAGAGTCCGTCACCGACTTCCTGCGCGAGCTGATCGAGTTCGTCGCGGCGCGCGGCGGCGCGAACACGGTCTGCCTGCTGCCCGCCACATCAGGCGCGCAGGGGCTTGCCGACTGGGACGAGGTGGCGACGCTGCCCGGCCTCACGACGCTCGCGACCGACCCGTACTGGAAGCACTGGGACGAGGCCGCGGAGCCGTTCGTGCGGCGCTTCGCTCGTCTCCTGCGCAACACCGCCGACCGCCATGGCGTCGGTGCGCAGCTCTGGGTGCCGTGCTTCGGCCTCGACCGCGACGACATCCCTGACCTCCAGGCGGCCGTGGCCGCCGCGCGAGAGGAGGGCATCGACGACCTGTGGACGTGGGGGTACGAGGCGTGCGGGCACATGACGAAGCTTGCGACGCCCTACTCTCCGCTCGTGTGGGAGAAGGTGAGCTCGATGCTCACCGGTCGCGAGGTGTTGGCGTGAGGCTCGGCGTCGAAGCCGCGCTCGTCCGCGGGGAGCTCGTCGCGGGCGATGTCGACGTCGAGGATGGCAGGATCGTCGCAGTCGGCCTCGCGGGAGGGCCTCGAGGCCGGGTGGCGATCCCGGGCTTCGTCGACCTCCAGGTCAACGGCTACGGCGGCGTCGATTTCCTCTCCGCTTCCGCCGAGGACTACCGGCGTGCGGGCGAGTCGCTCCTGCTCGCCGGCGTCACGGCCTACCAGCCGACGTACATCACCTCTGCCGAGGAAGTCACGGTCGAGGCGTTGAGAGCACTTCCGGCCACCGAGTCCGGCCCGCGCATCCTCGGCGCTCATCTCGAGGGGCCGTTCCTCTCGGCCGACCAGCCCGGAGCACATCCGCTCGAGCATCTCCGGGCTCCCGACCTCGCTCTCCTCGACCGGCTGCTCGACGCCGGCTGCGTGACGCAGATGACGCTCGCGCCGGAGCTGACGGGCGCGGACGCGCTCGTCGCGCGGCTGCGCGAGCGCGGCGTGGCCGTGTCGGCGGGCCACACGAACGCGACCGCAGCGGAGGCCCACCACGCCTTCGACCGCGGCGTGGCAGGCGTCACACACGTTTTCAACGCGATGCGGCGCTTCCGCTCGCGCGACCCCGGGATCGCCGGAGCCGCGCTAACCCGCGCCGGGGTCGTGATCGCAATCGTCGTGGACGGCCACCATCTCGCCGACGAAACGGTGCGGCTCGTCTGGGCGTGCGCGGCCGGCCGGGTGGCGCTCGTCACCGACTCGATCGCGGCGGCCGGGACGGACGGCGACGGCGGTACCTTCCAGCTCGGCAGCGTTGAGATCGCAGTGGAGAGAGGCGCCGCACCGATGCGCGAGGACGGGACGCTCGCCGGCAGCTCGCTGACGATGATCGACGCGGTGCGGAACCTCCACGGCCTCGGCGTCCCCTTCGAGCAGGCGGTCGACGCTGCGACCGAGGTGCCGTCCCGGTTTCTCGGGCGCGCGGACGTGGGCGTCCTCGAGCCGGGCGCGCGGGCTGACGCTGTCGTGCTCGACGACCGGCTCGAGATCCAGGCAGTTCTTTGCGAAGGACGAAGCGATGTCGTGGCTCGAGGCTGAGCTACGGGAGCAGCCGGACGCGGTGCGCCGCCTGCTGGAGCGCCAGGCCGAGGCGGCGCGTGCGGCCGCGCGTCTCTTCCGGCGAAGCGACATTCGCTACGTGGTCATTGCGTCCCGCGGTAGCTCCGCGAACGTCGCCCGCTACGCGCAGTACCTCCTCGGTCGTGCGCACCGGGTCCCGGTGATGTTCGCGACCCCGTCGCTGTACACGATCTACGGCCAGCCCCCGCGCCTCGACGGCGGGCTCGTGATCGGCATCTCACAATCCGGCGCCTCTCCCGACGTCGTCTCCGTGCTCGCAGAGGCGCGAGCACAGGGCCGTCCGACGCTGGCGCTGACGAACGACGCCGAATCGCCGCTCGCGCGCACCGGCGAGGCGGTGCTGCCGCTCGACGCAGGCGAGGAGCACGCCGTTGCGGCGACGAAGACGTACGTCAACTCGCTCGCTGCGGTCGCGCTTCTCTTCGCCGAGCTGTCGGACGATGCGACCGCGCGGGAGGAACTGATGCGGATGCCGGAGGCGCTCGCGGCCCAGATCGAGCTGTCACTCGGCGAGGCATCGCCGTTGGACGACTATCTCGATGCAGTCGGGCTCACCGTCGTCGCACGCGGCGTCAACTACGGCACCGGCTTCGAGATCGCCCTCAAGATCCGGGAGCTTTCGGGGCTCGTCACCGAGGCGTACTCGCCCGCCGACCTCATGCACGGGCCGATCGCGGCGATCCAGCCGGGTTGGCCGGTCGTGGTCGTGGCGCCGACCGGCCCCGCAAGGCCGAGCGTCGAGGAGATCGTGCCGCCGCTGCGGGCGCGGGGTGCGCGGCTCATCGCGATCTCGGATGTCCACGCCGTGCTGCGGCGGGCGCGGACGAAGCTACGGCTCGCGCCGGGCGTGCCGGAGTGGCTGAGCCCGCTCACCGCGGTCGTGCCGGGACAGGTGACGGCGTTGCGGTTGACGCGGCTCCGCGGCCTCGACCTCGACCAGCCCGCCGGGCTGCGCAAGGTCACCCTCACCCGCTAGCTCGGCGTCGAGGCGTCAGCGGCCGGCGGCGTAGCCCTGCATCCCGCGCGGGTTGGCGCCCGCCTTCAGGATCCCGCCCGGCTCGCGTCCGACCGCGGTGACGCGGCCGAGCGTCCACGGACCGGACACCTCGACCTCGTGCCCGCAGCGGCGCAGTCCCCCGATCGTCTCCTCGCCCACCCGATCCTCGACCGCGACGTGGCGCGGGCGCGTCTCGCGCGGGTAGAAGCTCGACGGGAACGCCTCCGTGTGGTGGTTCGGCGCGTCGATGGCCTCTTGCAGGTCGAGGCCGTGGTGCACGTGGGCGAGGAAGGTGTGCAGCGTCCACTGATCCTGCTGATCGCCGCCCGGCGTGCCGAGCGCGAGGCACGGCTCCCCGCCGCGGGCGGCGAGGGTGGGCGAGAGCGTCGTGCGCGGGCGCTTGCCGGGCTCGAGCGAGTTCGGCAGGCCTTCCTCGAGCCAGAACATCTGCGCTCGGGTGCCGAGGCAGAAGCCGAGCGAAGGGATGACCGGAGCGCCCCAGAGCCAGCCGCCGCTCGGCGTCGCGGAGACCATGTTCCCGAAGCGGTCGACGACGTCGAGGTGGACCGTGTCGCCGCGCGTAGGCTCGCCGATTCCCGGAGCCACCGGTGCGTCCGCGACCGGGCCGGGCAGGCGCGGCTCGCGACCGCCGGGCGAGCCGGGAAGGAGCTCCGGCGAGGCCTCGGCGTCGACGAGGTCTCGGCGCTCTTCGGCGTACTCGCGCGAGAGCAGGTCGCCGAGCGGGACCTCGACGAAGTCGGGGTCGCCGTACCAGGCTTCCCGGTCCGCGAACGCGAGCTTGGCGCATTCGGTGACGATGTGCACCCACTCCGCATTCGCGAGGGGAATCGAGCCGAGGTCGAATCCCTCGAGCAGGCGGAGCTGCTGGAGAAAGACCGGCGCCTGTCCCCACGGGCCCGCCTTGAAGACGTCGTAGCCGTGGTAGTGGACGGAGAGCGGCGCCTCCCAGGTGGGCGCCCAGTCGCGCAGGTCTTCCTCGGCCAGGAGCCCGGCGTGGCGCTCGCCGGAGCTGTCGAGCCAGGCGCGTTCCTGGAAGCGGACGATCTCCTCAGCGACGAAGCCGCGGTACCAGGCCTCGAGCGGGTCGTCGGCGGCGAGCAGGCGGCGATAGGTCTCGGCAAGTTGCGGGTTGCGGTGCAGCCCGCCCGCTGCGGGCACCGGCAGGTAGACCTCGGCCGACGTCGTCCAGTCCTCGCGGAAGAGCGATTCGACGTTCCGGATCGCGCTGGCGATCCGCGGCACGGCCGGGTACCCGTGCTCGGCGTAGTCGATCGCGTAGCGCAGCACGTCCGCGAGCTCCATCGTCCCTTGCTCGCGCAGCATCGCGATCCAGCCGCCGAAGGCGCCGGGCACGACTGCCGCGAGCGGCCCGGTGCCGGGGATCAGCGCGAGCCCGAGCTCGTCGCGGTAGCGCTCGATCGTCGCCGCCCTTGGCGCCGGCCCCTGCGCGCAGAGGACGAGCGGCCCCTCGCTCCCCGCAGGCCAGAGGAGGGCGGGCAGGTCGCCGCCGGGCCCGTTGAGGTGCGGCTCGACGACCTGGAGCGTGAAGCCGGTCGCAACTGCTGCGTCGAATGCGTTCCCGCCCTGCTCGAGCACGGCCATCCCCGCCGCCGTCGCGAGCCAGTGTGTCGACGCCACCATCCCGAACGTCCCGCGGAGCTCGGGTCGCGTCGAGAAGCTCATCGACCCAACGTTAGTGTGCCGCCGCCATGCGTGACCGCCTGCACTCGCTCGCGCTCGACCCGAAGCTGCTTGCGATCGGGCTCGGCGGCGGCCTCCTGTCGGGGCTGCTCGGCGTGGGCGGAGGGATTATCATGGTCCCCTTGCTCGTGCTGTGGGCCGCGTATTCGCAGCGCGACGCGCACGCGCTCTCGCTCGGGGCGATCATCCCGATCAGCATCGCCGGGATCGCCACCTACGGCGTCGCCGGGGAGGTGCGCTACTGGCAGGCGCTCGGCCTCGCCGCCGGTTCGATCGTCGGTGCCCGCATCGGCGCCGGCTGGCTCGCCCGGATCGACGAGCGGCTCCTGAAGATCGTCTTCGGCGCGTTCCTCGTCGGCGTCGCCGCCTTGATGGGAGCACGCGGATGACGGGACCGACGCTCTACGTCGCGCTCGCCGCCTTCGGCGTCGTGGTCGGCGTGGCTTCGGGGCTGCTCGGGGTCGGCGGCGGGACGCTGATCGTCCCGTTCCTCACCCTGGCGGTCGGCTTCTCGCAGCACTCCGCGGAGGCGACTTCCCTGCTCGTGATCCTGCCGACGGCGGTGGCCGGCAGCCTCGCGCTGCGGCGGCGTGGAGTCGGCGACCTCGGCCTTGCGCTCCGCTTCGGCGTGGTCGGGGCCGTGGGGAGCGTGCTGGGCGCGTTGCTTGCGCTCGCGCTGCCCGCGTCGACGCTCCGTCTCGTCTTCGCCGTGTTCGTCGGCGTCGTGGGCCTGCGGCTGGCACGGGACGGGCTCCGGGGCGAGCACGCGGACGACGTCAGAAGCTGAAGCCGGCCGGATACGCGTAGTCGAGGAAGTACCAAACGTCGAGCCCGATCACGCCCCCGAGTGCGCCGAGCCACAGGAGCCGGTACGTCGGCGATGGGTCACGCCGCACGTGGGCGACGATCACCCAGCCCAGGACGAGCAGCTGGAAGATGACGTAGGCGAGCGGTTTCACAGGGTCGCAGGCTACTCGTAGGCAGCGTGGTTCATAGCCCAGGTCGCAGTCGCCCTCATCGCTCGAGCACCTCCCGGTAGACCTGCTCGAGCTGGGCCGTCGGGTCGCCGAAGCGCGCGTGCACCTCCTGCAGGTTGCGCTCGCCGTAGCTGCGGCGCAGCGCGGGGTCGCGGGCTAGGCGGACGATCGCGGCGGCGACCGCCTCGACGTCTCGCCGCTCCACGACCTCGCCGCCCGCGCCTGGCTGGATCCACTCCTCCATCGACGGCGCGCGACCGACGACGAGCGGGACGCCGCTCGCCATCGTCTCGAGCAGCGAGGCGGGGGAGGAGTCGACGTCCGCGAGCGTCACGGCGAAGTCGGCGGAAGCGGTGACGGACGGGAGCTCGGCAGCCGGCACGTCCTGCACGGCCATGTACGGCTCGAGGCCGAGCTCCGAGGCGAGCCGATCGAACTCCGAGCGGGTCCAGCCGCCGCCCGCGCTCGAGAAGAGCCGCAGCTGGGGCACCTCCTGCCGAGCCGCCGCGAACGCACGCAGCACGATGTCGAGATTGGAGTAGGGGCGGAAGTTGCGCAGCGAGAGGCAGACGACGGCATCCTCCGGCCAGCCGAGCGCCTGCCAGCGGCTGCGGTCGGCGCGGTCGGGGGAGTAGCCGTCGATGCGCGCGTGCCAGAAGATGCGGTGGAACTTCGCGCGGTCGGCGCCGAGCCGGACGGCGGCGTCCTCGAGCGCTTGCGAGTTGACAACGTAGGCGCGCGCACGCTCCGGCGCGATCGCCACGCGCGCCCGTTTCTCGGCCTCGGGCGACTGCCACGCGTCGACGATCGCGTCCTTCCCCCACGGGCTCACGACGAGCGGCTCGAGGCCCGCGCGAGCCGTCCAGTAGCCGTACGGCATGAGGTAGTGGGAGTGGACGACGTCGGGCCGAACGCGGCGCGCGAGACCGGCGAGCGCGGGGGCCATCCGGAGGCGACGGACGAGAGGAACGCGAAGCAGCGGGTCGAGATCCTGGAACTGGTGCACGACGAGGCCGTCGAGCTCTCCCTCGCGCGGGTTGACGCGCCCGGACGCGACGTGCACCTCGTGCCCGCGCTGCGCGAGCCGCGTCGCCCAGCGGGCGAAGTGGCGCGACTTCGCGTCCCCGATCCCGAGGATGCGAAGAGGCTCAGCCACGCTGACCCGCGCCGGTCATCGTGCGGACCCCGCGCAGGGCGTGGCGGCCGAGCTGCACGAGCGCGGGCTTCGGGTCGTCCCGTGCGAACACCGCGTCGACGTACGGGGGCCGCTCGAGCGCGTGTCCCGAGCCCGCCATGAGGGTGATCGCCCAGCGCTTGCCGTCGCCGTGCATCCGCGCGGGCGGGAGCGGGTCGCCGATCAGGTCGCGGTACGCGATCCACGGCAGGTCGACACCGCACGCTGCGGCCAGGCTGTGCCACTGCCAGAGGCGCGGGTTCACCTCGAGCAGCTTGTAGCGGCCGTCGCGCGGGTCGCGCATCACCTCGACTTGCGAGATCCCCCGGAAGTCGAGCGCCCGCAGGAGAGCAAGGCCCTGCTCGACGACCTCCTCCCTCCAGAGCGCCTCGCCTGCGCGCGCGCTGCCCATGTAGCCCCGCGTCTGGCTCAGCTTGCGGCCGGAGAAGAGGCCCAGCGCCTGCCCGTCGTGGTCGAGGTAGCTGCCCAGCGTGTACATCTCCTCGGCGCCGCCGGGAATCAGCTCCTGCACCATCGGCTCGTGCGGCGCCGCGAGCTCGTACGCACGGTCGAGCTCCGCGGGCGTCTCGCAGCGGAAGAGCTGGCGCTTGTGGCTGCGCCGGAAGCCGACGTTCGCCGACGGCTTCACGATCAGCGGGAAGCCGACCTCCTCGCCGGCCGCCCGTGCCTCCTCCACCGAGCCGGGATAGAACGTGCGCGGGATCGGAACGCCGACCGACTCGGCCGTCTCGAGCTGGTGGCGCTTGCTCTGGATCCGCTCGAGCACGTCCCAGCTCGGAAAGGGAAAGCGATACCGCTCGCCGAGCACGTCGGCGTGCCGCGCGATCGCGTTCAGGTGCTCGTCGTGCGTCGGGAAGACCGGCAGCGGGCCCTCCGTCTCGTCCGCGATCGCCCGCAGGGCGGCCATGAAGCCGTCCTCGTCGTCGAGCGGATCGGGAGCGAGGCGCGCCTCCGCGTAACGCGAGCGGAAGCCGAGCGCGAACGGCCGGTGGTCGACCGCCAGCACGCGCAGGCCCTTCCGCCCGAGCGAGCGGATCGCCGCGAGGCCGTTCACCCATGCGACCTCGACGACCACGGCCGTGCCCCTCCCAGACATCCGCGCGAGTCTAGTTATGCGCCGGAAGAAGCCGTCTCAGGCGCTTCCGCTCGGCCGGCAGGTAGAAGCCGAGCGGCACGAGCAGCAGCGGATACGCGAACGTGAGGCCGAATGCGAGCGGCAGCGAGTGGCGAAACGCCTCGCCGACTCCGGTCAGCGCGCCTGCGGCGAGGAGGATGATCGCGACGCGCCGCCACTGGTACCGCACCGGGTAGACGAGCTGCGCGTTCCACGTGCGCAGAAGCATCAAGAGCGCGTAGGCGGCGAGGGTCGCGTAGGCCGCGCCGAGCATTCCGTAGGCCGGGATGAGCCAGAGGTTCAGCGTGAAGTTGAGGACCGCGCCGGCCGTCGCGGCGATCCAGTTGAACTGCGTCCGGCGGGCGCGACCGGTCGCGATCGTGACGACGATGAAGCCGGCGAAGAAGACGCTCGAGTAGGCCAGCGCCGGGATCGCCTTCGCGGCCGGCCAGTACCCGGGCTTGTGCCCGAGCACGTGCACGATCCACGGCGCGAACAGGCTCAGGCCGACGGCCGCCCAGGCGGCGATGAACAGCAGATAGGTGAGGACGTAGGAATAGGCGCGCTTCGCCTCCTCCTCGTCCTCGATCGAATACGCGAACGCGGGCCAGGCGACCTGGAACGCGGTGAAGAGGAGCACCATCGCCGAGCTGACCTTGTTGGCGAGCGAGTACTGCCCGACCTCGGTAAGGCGGTAGGAGCCGTGCAGGAGCTTGCTCAACATGAAGCGGTCGCCGAAGTTCGTCACCCACATCGCGAGCGCCGCGGCCATGAGCGGGACGCCGAAGCGATTGATCGAGCGCAGAAGCTGGCGGTCGAACTGCAGCCCGAGCTGCTCGCGGCGGTAGGCGAGCAGCACGATGAAGACGATCAGCGTGCCGCTGAGGTTGCCGACGATGATCCCGAGCGGTCCGTGCTTGTAGACGACGACGAGGATCACAGTGAGCGGGACGGTGATGGCGATGTTGGCGATCGTCGCGATGGAGAAGGCGATCGAGCGCTGCTCGGCCCGGAACAGGTTCGTCATCTGGGCGTAGTTGACGTTCACCCAGAGCAGGACGGCAGTGGCGAGAACGAGACTCGTGCCGCTCCCCTGGAGATGCGAATGCGGCGCGTTGCGCACGCCGAGTGCTCCGGCGATCGGAGACGCGAAGACGACGCAAAGGACGAGCGCGAGTGTCGAATAGCCCATCTGCGCCCAGAAGACGGTGCGAATGAGCCGCCGCCGGTAGTCAGGCCCCTTCTCCAGGAAGTAGAAGCGGAGGAAGCCGAAGTTGGCGCCGCCCCGAATCACGACGACCGCGACGGCCATGGCCGACATGAGGATCTCGATCCGGCCGTAGTCGCCCGCGTAGACGTAGCTCGTGTAGAGCGGGAGCATGAACACCGCGAGAAAGCGCGAGACGAGCCCGCCGATCCCGTAGATCACCGAGTGGCGGCTGAGCTCGAGGAGCTGGGAAGCGAGGGATCGCGGGCGAGCGGCGGGCTGCTGCTGCGGCTCGTCGGTCACGAACCTCGATGGTACGTACACTCGCGGTCGTGGCCGGGGCCGTGTCGATTCCCGAACGGGTCGAGCGGCGCGCCGGCTGGGTGCTCGAGATGATGGGGGCACAGCACCTGCGGCTCGGTGCGGACGTGCCCTACCGGCCGGAGGCGTGGGAGGCCGTCGAGGCGGGTGAGCTGCCTGACGGAGACGAGCTCGCGGCGGGGTTCTTCCACCTCGCCCGGGTCGAGGAGCGTGGGGCGCAGCTCGACCGCCACGGACGCTTCCTGGCTGCTTCGTCGTGTCTCGACCCGCTCGACCCGCCGCTCGAGCGGCTCCGCCGGAAGCTCGGCATGGAGCCTCCGCCCTACCGCGGGGCGCGGTTCGCGGTCGCGCTCACGCACGACGTCGACGTTCCCCGCCGCTGGACGCGGATCGGTGTCCTCGGCGCCGCGGCCCGGCTGAAGGGCCATGCCCTCGCCGGCCGGGTCGGCCCTGCCCTGCACGAGGCGCGCGGGCTCGCGCGCGTGCCGCTCCACAAGGTGCGCGGTACCGATCCGAACTGGCGCTTCGCCGAAATCGCCGGCGAGGAGCGAGCGCACTACTCGCGTTCGACCTTCTTCCTCATGGCCGGCCACGGCCACCGGGCCGACGGCGCCGCGCCGGAGGAGTACGACCGGCTCCGACCGCAGCTCGTCGAGACGCTGCTCGGCGCCGGGGCGGAGGTGGGGCTCCATGGCAGCTATCTCGCCGCCGAGGATCTCGATCGGCTTGCACGCGAGCGCCTTCAGCTCGCGCAGCTCGAGGGGCCGATAATCGGGCAGCGCTACCACTACCTGCGGGTCGATCCGCACCGGAATCTCGCGCCGCTCGCCGGAATTGGCTTCCGTTACGACACGTCGCTCGGCTTCCCGGACGCGCTTGGCTTCCGCGCCGGCATCGCGCACCCGTTTCGGCCGTGGGACTTTGCGCGCGAGCGCCCTGCCGACCTCGTCGAGGTACCGCTCGCCGTGATGGATGCGACCCTCGCCGAGGAGCGGTACGCAGGGCTCTCGGCGGCCGAGGCGAAGCCGCGCGTGCTCGCGCTCCTCGACTGGGCGGCCGAGCACGGAGGCGCCTTCTCGGTCCTCTGGCATCCGGAGCGATTCGACGCGCCGAGCGCACGCGGGTGGGACCGGCTGTACTTCGAGCTGATCGAGGGCGTGCGCGACCGTGGCGGGATCTGCCTCGCGGCCGGGGAGCTTGCGGGTATCGCAGCGGAACGCTTCGGGCTCCCGCGCGACTAGGTCGACCCACCGACCGGTCGGCCTAGAGCCCGCCTTCCGGGAAGAGGAGGCTGTATCCGTAGTGCCTGACACGCCGCTCGTAGCGCAGCGAGACGAGGTCGAGGAACGCGCGCATTCGCAGGTCGCTTCGCTTCAACTCCTCCCAACGGCGGAAGTACTTCTCGTTCGCGCCCGCATCGACCTCTTCTTGCGGCGGAATCGGGTCGAGCTCGAGGAATTCGAAGGTGGCCCGCAGCACCGCCGCGGGGTCGCGCACGAGCTGCTCGTAGTGGAGGACGTGCACCCGCTCGAGGTGCTCACGGTCGGCTTCGAAGAGCGCGTGACAGCGGAGCCAGTGTTGGAGCAGCCTGTCGTAGCGGCGTGTGCCGCGCCACTTGGCGGTCGGGATCGAAACCGGAATCGGATGCCTGACGATGACGACGAACGCGGAGCCGGGGTAGAGCGCCTGGAGGAAGCGGGTCTTGAGCAGGTTGGGCGGTGACTTCTCGAGCAACACCGGACGGGACAGGTCCCAGTGCGGAGACCACTCCTCGAACAGCCTCTTGGCACTCTCCTCGGAGGCGAGCGGCGAGCTCTCGGTCAGATGCATCTCTGGGGCGAAGCCGAACCGTCCGGGACGGCCATGCTCGTGGTCGCTCGGGTAGACGCTCTGGAGGTGCTGGCCCTCGTCGGCGGGAGCGCCCGTATCTGAGAAGCCGCTGATCTCGGGATGCGCAGCGAGCAATCGGGCGAGCAGGGTGGTACCGCTGCGGTGCAGTCCCGCGACAAACACGAACCTGTGCCCCTCCATCGGCGGCGAATCGTATGCGGCAGGACAGTCCGGACCGGCTGCCGAGCGTGCCTCGGAGTCGCCGGCCTCTCGCCACGATTCGGTCACGGACACGCGCGCTTTTTCGCGGTAGGCTCGAAGCTGGGTGGAGGCGCGGGGTGGCCCCAGGCCAGCCGCCGAGCCACGCTCGACCGTACACTCCGGCGCGTGTCCGAGCTGGATGCGTCGCAGGCGGAACCTGTCCTCGAGTGGGACACGCCGCTGTTCCGCATGGCTCGCGCCCAGTACGAGCAAGCGCTTCCCTATGCGGGCGTCTCGGACATGGTGGCGGAGCGCCTCAGCTTCCCCGAGCGCGCGGTCATCGTCAGCGTGCCGCTCCGCCGCGACGACGGCTCCGTGGAGATCTATCCCGGCTACCGGGTCCAGCACTCGACCGTGCTCGGCCCGACCAAGGGCGGCATTCGCTACGACCCGGAAGTCTCGCTCGGCGAATGCGCCGCCCTCGCCACGTGGATGACATGGAAGTGCGCGCTCCTGCGGCTTCCCTACGGGGGCGCAAAGGGCGGGATCCGCTGCGACAGCCACGCGCTCTCACTGCGTGAGCTGGAGAAGCTCACGCGCCGCTTCACGTCCGAGCTCATCCGGGAGATCGGCCCCCAGACCGACATCCCCGCACCGGACATGGCGACGAACGAGCAGACGATGGCGTGGATGATGGACACGTACTCGATGCAGACCGGCTACGCCGTGCCGGAGGTCGTGACGGGCAAGCCGATCTCGATCGGCGGCTCCGTCTTTCGACGGGAGGCGACGGGCGCCGGCGTCGTCATGGTCGCGGAGCAGGCGGCGCGGCGTTTCGGGTACGAGCTCGTCGGACGCTCATGCGTCGTCCAGGGCTTCGGCAACGTCGGCGGCGTCGCAGCCTCGGAGCTACACGAACGGGGCGCACGCGTCCTCGCCGTCTCGGATATCTCCGGCGGCGTCCACTCCGAGTCAGGCCTCGACGTCCCCGCCCTCCACGCCTACGTCGTCGAGCATGGCTCGCTCGCCGGCTACGACCGCTGCGACCGGATCACGAACGAGCAGCTTCTGGAGCTCCGGTGCGACGTCCTCGTTCTCGCTGCCCGGGAGGACCAGCTGACGAGCGCGAACGCCGACCGCGTGCACGCGTCGCTCGTCGTCGAGGGCGCCAACGGGCCGACCACGATCGAGGCCGACGAGATCCTCGGCGACCGCGGCATCCCGGTCGTGCCCGACATCCTCGCCAACGCCGGCGGCGTCACGGTCTCGTACTTCGAGTGGGTGCAGGACCTCGGACGCCTGTTCTGGGACCGCGAAGAGATCCGGCGCAAGCTCGCCGACAAGATGAGCGACGCGCTCGATCGGGTCTACTCGGTCTCGGAAGACCGGCACATCACGCTCCGCCAGGCCGCGATGGTCGCGGCGATCCGCGAAGTCGCCGGGGCGCTCGAATCTCGCGGGATCTATCCGTAAATCGCGAGAATGCGCACGATGTCCGCAGAGACCGTCCGCGACGCGATGGTGCCCGAGCCGACGACCCTCGCCGCCGGCGCGAGCGCGCAGGAGGCGGGCCGCTGCTTCGCCGACAATGACGAGATCCGGGCGATCTTCGTGACGGGAGACGGCGGACACCTGGTCGGCGTCGTGACCCGCAAGACGCTCGTGCGCGAGGTGGTCGCGGTCGGGCGCGAGCCGGCCGCCGTCACCCTGCGAGAGATCGCCGAGCCGCCGAACTTCACGCTCGACGTCGGCCTCGAGCTCGAGAGCGCGTTCCGCTTCCTCGAGGAGCACGATCTCGAGCGCGTCCCCGTGGTGGAGGAGGACGGCAGGCTGGTCGGCGTGCTGTCGCGGGCCGTCGTCCAGCGGCGCCTCGCCGAGGACGAGCCGCCCGAAGGCGACCCCGAGCCAGGCTCGCTCGTCCTCTAGCAGCAGGTGTAGGCGCCGGGAGGCGCCGCGCCTTCTTCCGGCTCCGGCAGCTCGGCGGCGGCCATCGCGGCTCCGTCGAGCAGGTCACGCTCGCTGACGCGGATCGCCTCGAGCCCGTAGGCGTCGAGGATCGCGACGAGGATCGCGGCGCCCGCGACGATCACGGGCGCGCGTTCGGGATCGAGCGCCGGCACGAACCGCCGCTCCTCGAGGGGCATTCCGGCCAGCCGCTCGAGCTGGGCGCGTGCTCCCTCCCGCGTCAGGACGTGCCCGTGCACCCGCTCGCGGTCATACTGCTCGAGCCCGAGGTCGAGCGCGGCGAGGCTCGTGATCGTCGCCGCCACGCCGACGGCATCCTCCGGCGCGAGCTCCGGCAGCAACTCGCGGGCTGCCTCGATGCTTGCCTCGACGTCTTCCCCGTGCCGCTCGGTGAACCGCACCGAGCCCACCGGCAGGCTCGTGTGGAAGTCGTCGAGGACGAGCTCGGTCGACCCGCCGCCTATGTCGACCAGCAAGGTCGCCGCTCGGAGCTCACCGACGCCGCGCCGGGTCAGCTCCGCTTCCTCGCCGCCCGAGAGCAGTTGCGTGACGAAGCCGTAGCTCCACTCGATCTCGCCGAGGAACGCCTCGCCGTTCTCCGCGTCGCGGACGGCGCTCGTTGCGACGAGGAGGGTGCGCTCGGCGCCGAGCGACTCGGCGGTGCGGCGGTAGTCGGAGAGGGAGTTCCGCACGCGCGCGATCGGGACGGGCAGGAGCCGGCCGCGCGCGTCGACGCCCTCGCCGAGGCGTGTGATTCGCGTCTCGCGGTGCAACTCGTCGAGGCGTCCATCCTCGACCGCGGCCACGAGGAGGCGCGTCGTGTTCGTCCCGAGGTCGATCGCTCCGACGATCAAATCGGCCGGCCCCACATCGGTACAACCGTAACGAGGGTGCTACAATCGGCGCCGCGACGCGGGGTGGAGCAGTCAGGTAGCTCGCCGGGCTCATAACCCGGAGGTCGCAGGTTCAAATCCTGCCCCCGCTACTGGAAAGGCCCCGCTGCTGCGGGGCTTTTCGCATCGGCGGGGTGGTCAGCTCCCGGAACTTTTGCCCAACTTTTGCCTTGCGCGCCAGGGCAACAACGAGATTCGGAGGCTCATGCCGGAAAAAGAAGAGAAAATCGCACTTGAGGGCGCCGTGGTCGAGTCGTTTCGCAGCGGCCAACACCGAGTCGTGCTCGACAACGGACACGAGACACTCGGCTACACCTCCGGTCGTATGCGCCGCTACCGGATCCGGATCAATCCAGGCGACCGGGTCAAGATCGAACTCTCGCCATACGACCTGACCAAGGGTCGTATCGTCTACCGCGAGTCGTAATTGCCCGCGCCGCACCTGACCGGCGCAAGGCGAGAGAACGCTCCGCCTAGCCCCCTCACGCGGCGCTACTGCTTGTGACGCTCAGTCTTCCGCATGGCTCTCCGAATGAGCCGGCGGCGGCGCCAACTGGGCTCGGCCGAAAGTAATCCTTCCAGGGCCCCCGTGCCGGTTTTGGTTTGCAGGGTCAGCAACGCGCCGACCGCCTCAGCTCGAAGTAAGACGCCGCCGGTTTGGTACCAATCCACCGCGATCGGCACGACGCGCTCGTCGCCTAGTCGGCTGAGCCCACGCAGAGCCGATCGCCGGACGTCTTGGGACTGGTCTTCGAGCAATCTCCAGAGCGTTTCTCTGCTTATCTCATCAGACAGGTCAGCTAATGCAAGGGCGATCGATCTGCGCACAAACTCGTCTTCTTTGGTGACTGCGTGCTCCACCAGTTGTGGCAAGGCTTCACGCCTGATGCCTCTACGGAGCGCTCGGACGACCATCAATCGAACGCCCTTCCATGGCGAGTCGAGCAGCTGAACCATCTCGTCGAGGCTGCCGGTCTCCAGGGTCGTGGCCGCTTCTTTGCGGGCCGCCACGTACGCGTCGCGCCGGGCTCTCGTTTCCAACCGCGCCGCCGTTCGATCGCTCATGGGCCTGGGAACCTCATGGTCGCCCAGCCGGTGCCATCGCCGTCTGAAGCATCACCAGAGAAGAACTTCAGGGCGTTCGGATCGCTTTCGAAGTCTTGGGGCGCTGCCTCATGTGCGAGCCTCGCGAGCTCCTGCGCCCAGTCCGACCGTGACACGTCATGGACCATCGACGCGACTTCGTACTCGTAGCTCCAAAGGTGGCCAACACGAAGGATGTCGAGGTCGAGGACTAGCTGCTCTAACTGTCTTCTCTGGCGACCCGAACTAGCACTCGCCGAGATCGATCGGCTGGGATCGAAGTGAACGCCGCCCTTCCTGTTGGCCGCGTACTTCAGTACCGCTTCCCGCGACACGCGCACGAGGCCGTGCTCGCGTGTGTTGACAGCGGCGGAAGTCGTCTTGAGCCAGTCGGTCATCGTCATTACCCGCCGCAACCCGCCGATGGGGAGCGGATTGGCCGCGATGAATGCCTCGGCCGAGCCATGTTGCTTCCATTCCGCTTCTGGCACGCTCCCGAAAATGAACCCTGTGTGATGCGCCCCGGAGGCCGGGGCTCCACCTGCCACCGCGAACATGATCCAAGCTGCTGGCCAGGCATCCAGGGCTTTGTCTATGTCGGTAGCCTCGATGACCGGGCGGACCGCTCGAACTGCTGACTTCAGGAGCCGAAATAGCTGCCCGCCGCCATCTAGCAGAAGGCGACGGAGAATCGCGGCAGCAATCCTCACTTCGGCATGTGTGAGGAGCCGGTCGTCCGGCAGTCCGCAAAGATAGTTCAGGTCATCGCCGACGAGAATCAGGCGCTCAAGGTCGGCGCCGGCTAGCTGAAGTTCGATATCGCGGCGGACGAGGCTTCTCTCGGCGATGGCGGCAGCGTAGCCCTCGACGTAAGAACGCTGGCCCAGGCATCCGTCTCTACCCGAGCTGCGGGGCGCATCACCCGGAGGTTGCGAGGCGCCGAAGGAGAGTGGCGAACGAGCAGCGGCGTACCCTGTCGGGCGTGATCGACCCGCTGATCTCGATCGCCTTCGGGGTGCATTCGAACCGCGGTGCGTACGCCCTCCTCGTTGGCTCGGGCATCTCTCGCTCGGCTGGGATTCCGACCGGGTGGGAGGTGGTGACGGATCTGATCGAGCGTGTGGCTCAGCTTGAGGGAGCCGGTACCAGTGGAGATCCTGCCGCTTGGTATCGGGAGCGATACGGAACCGATCCCGAGTACTCGAAATTACTGGCGCAGCTGGCCGGTCAGCCGGCCGAGCGCAACCGGCTGTTGCGTTCGTACTTCGAACCAAATGCGGAGGAGCGCGAAGAGGGGCTGAAGGTGCCGACGCCAGCACATCGTGCGATCGCGCGGCTTGTACGCAATGGCTTCATCCGAGTGATCGTCACGACCAACTTCGACCGCCTGCTAGAGCGGGCGCTCGACGAGGTGGGCGTGGTGCCGACCGTGATCGCCTCGGCGGACGCCGCTTCGGGTGCTCTGCCCCTTGCGCATACCGATTGCACGATCGTGAAGGTGCATGGCGACTACCTGGACGCCCGGATCCGCAACACCGCCGACGAGCTTGCCAACTACGACCCGCGAGTCGATGCGCTGCTCGACCGGGTCTTCGACGAGTACGGACTGATCGTCTGTGGCTGGTCAGGCGAGTGGGATGACGCGCTACGCCACGCGATTGAGCGATGCCCCACTAGGCGGTTCACGACCTACTGGGCGACGCGCGGAGACCTGGGTGAGCGGGCCACTCGCCTCCTCACTGCTCGGGCTGGGGTGATCGTCACGATCGAGAGCAGCGATGCCTTCTTCCAGGAGCTTGAGGAGAAGGTCTCTGCGACCGCGGAGCTCAGGTCCCCACACCCCGAGTCCGGAAAGGTCGCGGTCGCTGCGCTCAAGCGCTACCTCGCCGATGACCGGCACCGGATCCGGTTACGCGACCTCGTGATGGGAGACGTGCGAAGGGTCGAGGAAGAGACGGGTGTTGAGCAGTTTCCCGCGAATGCACCGATTGACCAAGACGCCTTTGTTGCCCGGCTTGAACGCTACGAGGCGGTCTGCGAGCCACTCGTGACGATGCTCGCCACCGCCGGCTACTGGGCGACGCCCGAGCAGTATGCGCTGGTGATCGGCGCGATCGATGAGCTCGGTCGCCGCTTCGAGCCGGGAAGGGTGGGTGGGACAGTCGCCTGGGTCGCTCTTCTCAATTACCCGGCGACGCTTGCGCTCTATGGGGCAGGACTCGGTGCGGTCCTAGCGGGCAAGCTCGACTTGCTGGCGCAGCTGCTCGGACTCGAGATCACGGAGTACGGTGAACGAAGGCGTCTGCTTGAGCGAATCGCGCCTACGAACGTCGTGGAGGGTCAGCTGCTCCAGCCGGCGGACAGGCCCCGCTACCTCACGCCGGTGAACGACCGGTTGCACGAGGTGCTCCGCCATCCGCTACGCGAGCTGATCCCGAGCGATGATCGCTACACAGAAATTTTCGACCGGTTCGAGTACATACTGACGCTCGCGTTCGCTGATGGACGCGACGCCGGCTGGGCGCCGGTCGGGTCATACGGCTGGCGCAGTCGCCGCCGCGAGCACGGCACCCCCTATGCGTGGATTGCCGCAGAGGGCGAGGCTGCTGGTGAGGGGTGGGCGTTACTGCAAGGGCCTCTCTTCGGTCAGTCGCGCGAGCGGTTCGATGCCGTCCGCGTCGCGGTCGACGAAATGATTGGACAGCTGCATTGGCTCTAGCGATGAGCCGCGTCAACGGCAGGGACCAAGAGGAGACGTTCCGCTTACGTGAGCAGGAACCGGAACAACCGCGTCCACTTTCACTCCGACCATTTCGCCGCCATCGCATGGAGGGAACACTTGATCTACTGGTAGGCGTCGCTCATCCCGAGGGTCGGGTGCCACATCTCGGCTAGGCCCTGTACTGGACCCGTTCTCCGGTTTGCGCCTAGCTGGTGCGTCTTTAGGGGAGCAGTGCGGGGAGGGTGTGTGGGAGGAGCTGGGGGATGGCGTGGGCAATGATCCGGAAAACTTCGATGACGATTCCGTGTGGCACGAGCTGTTCGAGCACGAGGGTGACGACGGCTCCGCGCGTCTGGTCGATCCACTGGTGTCGCCTGAGCGACGAGACGGACTCGCTGATGCTGTCGAGGCTTGCTTGAAGTGCGCGGAGTTGGTTGCCGCTTAGCGCATCTGTCTTTTCGACGAGGACGAATGCTTTGGCGGTCGCGATCGCTTCCCTGAGCCGAGCCTGTTCTTGTTGGGAGAAGTAGTCATCGTCGCTATCCGCAGCCTCCGCGGCAAATTCGACTCCGGTCTCTTGGGCGAGCGATCGCTCATTCCAGAGTGTGCGGCGATCGATCCACTTACCGTCCCTTCGGAGGAGAACCCAGGCACCCGAGGGGAGCCCTGTCGGTGTAGAGAATCGAACCGTTTGTGCGTCTCGCTGAACACGGTTCCTCTCTAGCGGCAGTGATTTGCCTGGAATCTGTCCGGCGAGCTCGACCGTGGACTCGGGGCCGAGGGCATAGCCATCGACCGTTACCACTACTTCGGTGAAGTCGACGAAGACGCGGGAGAGCCGACCAGACGTGTCTTGGCGGCGGACGACGAGTTCGGGAGTCGAGGGGCTCCAGCTGGGCGTCGAGGTCAGGCCTAGGAGGTTTGCGTTGGCGAGGTCAAACGAGACGAACGAGGGGCCGGCGCCTTCTGAGATAAGTTCGCCGGAGAACGTGTTGGGTCGGTTGATCGCAACGCACCACTCGTCTGCCGGCCACTCGAGCGGCTCATGGCCGGTTCGGGACCAGCCGCTTTGCCGTCGCTCGGTGAGCGCGTTAGAGGCAAGATCTCCAAGGGGAGCCGACAAGTCGTGTGAGGTGATCTCCCGCTCGCGCAGCCAGCTGGCAACGGTTGCGCCGGTTTCCGCAGAGGCGACAAGCCTGACATCGGCATAGCGCCAATTGACTTGCTCCCAACTCGGAGGAGGTTCGCTCAGCGTCACCTCTAGCGTCCGGACGTCCCAAGCAGACGCCGCCTTCGTCACGGCGAGCCTCACCCAAGCCGTGTCGGCTGATTCGAGAAGTGCGGCAACCTCATCCAGCTCAGCGGTTCCGCTCACGCCAACCCACATTACGTCACCGGAGGGATCGGCCTAGTGGGAGGGCCGCACGCTCATCCGTTGCTGCCAAACATCCGTGCTTCGGCGCGTTCTGCTGCGCCTGTGAATTGGGTTTGGGCGGCATGGATGTAGCGCTGGGTGATGGCTGCTTGTGCGTGGCCGGCTTTGTGTTGGATGTAGGTGAGGGGGTTGCCGGCGGCGGCGTCGTGGGTGAGGGCGGTGTGGCGGAGGTCGTGGAAGGGGCGGAACGGTTTCGTGATGCCGGCCGCCTGAAGCGCGGGTCTGAGATAGTGGCGGCTGAGGCGGGAGGGGTCGAGTGGGGTGCCTTTTTGGGGGTGGTGGAAGACGTAGTCGCTGTCTGCGGTGTAGCGGCTTGCTTGGTAGTGGGTTGCGAGGAGCCGGCTGGTGTGGGGGCCGAGTTGGACGCGGCGGCGGCCGGCGCGTGACTTGGGTGTGGTGATGCGGCCTCGGACGAGTGCTTGGCGGACTTGCAGATAGCCGTCGAGGAGGTGGATGTCTTGCCATTGGAGGGCGAGGAGTTCGCCGCGGCGCAGTCCGGTACCGAGGCAGGTGAAGGTGAGGGTGTGGGCGATTCGCCACCACTCCCGCTCCTCCTCGTTCCTGGCGCGCTCTTGCAGTTTTTTATAGGCACGGTCGAGGCTGGCGATTTCGGTGGTGTCGAGGATCTGGGGTTCGGGTTGGTGGAGGCGGGGGCGGTCGATGTCGCGCACGGGGTTGTGGCGGATCAGGCGCCAGCGGACGGCGGTCTTGAGCATGACTTGGAGGAGGAGCAGCTGATTGGTGATCGTCTTCGGCGACAACCCCTGCTGTGTTTTCTTGGTGAGGTAGTGGTCGAGCAGTTGCGGATCGCGCTCGAGCCGTTCGAGGGTGTAGGTGCCGAGGGCGGGCAGGAGGTGGCGGTTGAGGGTTTGCCCGTAGCCGTCGAGGGTGGTCTGCTTGAGGTTGCGGCCGGGCAGGTACTCGGCTAGCCAGCGCTCGCTGAAGGCCTGGAAGGTGAGGCGTTCCGGTTTGCGGTAGCCGTCGCGTTCGACGTCGACGAGGCGTCGGCGTAATTCTCGCTCGGCGAGCTGTTGGTTCCAGGCGGGCTCGCGGCCGAGGGTTTCGAGGATGCGGCGGCCCGTGGCGTCGGTGTAGCGGATTCGCCAGATGACGCGGCCGCGTTTGCCCTCATAGCGCCAGACGCGGCCCCATTTCGGCTCTCCGGCCATAGTCGCATTCATTCGCTCAACTCCGGCGAGAAAGCGAGTCGTTTGCGCCGGTTGTTGGGCCGGCTTGTTGGTCATCGAGCCAGGCGGTGATTGTGGAGGCTTGGTAGCGGCGGTAGCGGCCGAGGCGGAGGTGGGGGAGGCGCCCTTCGCGGGTTGCTTCGCGCACCCAGGAGAGGGGGACGGAGAGCAGGTTGGCGACCTCTTGGGCGGTGAGCAGCGGCTCGCTCATGCCGTTTCCTGGTTGGCTTGGTTGCCCCAGGCGGTCCAGCCGGGCCTGGTGTTGCCGCGGGCGAAGAGCTCGAGTCTGGCGAGGCTGGGGTAGAGGTGTTCGAGGCGCTGGTAGACGGTTTCGGGCTTCTGGGAGTGGCGTCCGCGTGGGGCTTCGATCACGGAGTCGAGGAGGAGACGGCGGGGGGCGGGGGACGCTGCTCCTTTGCGCCCGATCAGCAGCAGTTCGTGCCGGTTGCGCGTCCAGACGCCCATCCCGATCCAGGGTTTGACCCAGACTTCGCAGCCGCGGTAGTCGAAGCCCCAGGCGGCCATGACCCGGAGGGCGTCGGGGAGGTGGGAGTTGACGGCCCAGAGATAGAGGAGCGCATCCTCGGCGGCGGGAACCTGGAGCGCGGCGATCTCCTCGAGGGGAAGGGTGGGGTAGTACTGCTCGGGTGCGTAATCGGAGTCGGGGTTGCCTAGTTGCCAGGGCGGGTCGGCGAGCATCAGCTCGTACAGCCCAGCGGGGAGGGGCGGGCTGGGTTGGATGGTTTGGTAGCGCTGGCGGCGTTGCAGTTCGAGTCGTGCTTTGTGGGCGTGGATCTCGCCGCATCTGATTCGCGCGAAGAGGGCGGGGTCGTGGGTTTGGACGGTGCGGGCGTCTTGCACGGTGCGGGGGCAGACGCCGGCTATCTGGGCGGCGAGGTCTCGGCTGCGCCGGCCGGGTGGCAACGTTGCCACCAAGGACTCAGTTTGGAACTGGTCGAGGTCGAGGGCGAGTGCGGCGCGCTGCGAGGCGCTCAGCTGCCGCCGCTGCAGGGCGCTGCGGAGCATGTAGGCGACCGGCTCTGCCGGTTCGACGACGTGTACCGGCACGGTCTGCCAGCCGAGTTCCTGGGCCGCGTGGAAGCGGTGGCGGCCGTCCAGGATCTCGCCGTCAGGGGTGATCTCGAGTGGTTGCTCGATCCCGTGTGCGGCGATGTCGGTCAGGAAGGCCGCGAACTCGCCCGGCAGCATCGCCGGAACGAGATGAGCGAGCGCATGCAGGCGCAGGCCGCGAACTGCTCGCTGCTCTCGCCGCTCCGGCTTGCTGGCCATGGCGACGAGGCTGCCCGCAGCAACCCGCGCCGCCTAGGGAAAATCACCGGGTGGACTTCTTCGCCTGCTGGGCGGCACGGCCCGTCTCACGGGCGGCTTGCCGTTCGCGCGGGTCGATGTCCTGCCACCAGTCGCGCAACGTCTCGCGGGCGACGGGGAAACGGTCGCACAGCCGAAGCCAAGCCTCGCGATCGTCCCGCTGCAGCCGCTCAGCCTGGTCGAGCGCCCGCTCCAGCACACCCTGCTCGCGCACCCGCTGCAAGAGCCATGCCTGCACCGGCGCCCTGCGCGCTTCCACCATTGGGCGCGAGCCACGAGCGGCGCGGCGCTGGGCATCCGCGCCGCGTAACTGGCGCAGCCGCTCCCGATTCGAGTCTCCGGCCAGGTAACGGCGCGCCATTTCCATTCGGTCCTCAGGATCGGTCAACCCGACCAAAAGCGGCTGCAATCCCTGGTCGAACAGCAACGCCCGCGCCACCATCTCATCCGTGATCTCGCCCGTCCAGACGACGAGACCGGGGCAGCGGTCGCACTGGAAGCTCGCCCGTCCAGGATCCCAGCTGATCAGCTGCGAGGCTGCCCGGCTGCCGCCAAGGTGAACATGCTCACGCAATCGGAAAGGGCTGATCCCGTGCCCAGCCAGATGCTCGGCGATCAATTTCTGCGCCGCCGCGGGCGGCGGCGCTAACTGGTCGCTGCCTGGCTCGTCGCGCATGAGCGCGGCTATCTTGCGCGGCGAAGGCAGGTTGCGAGGCTCCTTAGCCACGCTATAGGGATACCCGTTTGCCCGGCTTGCATCGCCTCGCTATGGCCAGCCGAGCGGCTGAAAGCATGAGAACGAGCCATCAAGCATGCACTCATCTCTCGGCGTGGCCCGGGGCCAGGGCGATTGGCTGAAAGCAGGCACGCGAGCTATCACGCATCGCATGCATCCACGCCAACCCAGCCCGGCAGGCTTCAAACGCCAGGTGGTGTTCCGGATCGGAACCGACGACTGGCCCCTGCTTGAACAAGCCGCCACCGAGCACGGCTCGATCCAAGCCGCGATCCTCGCCGGCCTCCACGCCCTCAACCAACCATCCGCGGAGCCCGCCACGACCAAGCCCGCCCCTCCCGAGACCCCTAAGCCGGCACGCGCCGCCGAAACGCCACCGAAGCCCTCGGTGAACAGGAAAGAGGAGATCACGGCACGCGAAGCAGCCAGCCTGCTCAAGCTGAAGGCAGGGACGGTACGCGGCTACATCCGCTCCGGACGCATCAGCGGCTACTACCGCGACACGCCAGGCAGCACTAGCTGGATGACCACCCGCGGCGCCGTCGAGGACTACCGACGCGCCGTGCAAGGCAAGCGATAACCACGTTCCCGCAGACACGTGGCAACGTTGCCCACGCGAGAGGTTTCGACAGTCGCAGCTGGGTCACCAACGGGCAGTCGTCGAGAATTATCGACGGAACCTGCAGGGCCGACGATGAGCGTCGTCGCTCCGGCGGTGTGGCAACCTTGCCAGGCGGATCGGGGTGACGCGTCGTCGCCCGCGATCGGGCTGGTCGTGATGACAGGCCGGAGGGTGCTGGCTCGGCTTGACCTTTCTCTATGTCGTGGGGCGGAGGGTGGCGACGCTGACGTGAGGCCAGCTGAGGCCGTTGAAGTTGAGGAGGACGGTCTGGCTGTACTGGAGCAGGTCCGGCTGGGCGGAGTCCTGTGTCGTCTGGAGCCAGAAGGTGGAGGTGGCGCGGGCTGCGAGGGCGTTGGGGCCGTCTGGGCCTCCTTCGAGGAATGCAGTGTTGGCGATGCCGCCGCCGAGGATCGGGGTCGTGTCGTCGGTGGAGACCTGGAGCGTGATCGTGGACGCGATCGTGAGCCCGCTTGCCGCGTTGGTGAGAACGCTGTTCGGGTTATCGAGCATGTCCTGGGTCACGCCCGTGAGGCCTTGGCCGCTGGTGCGGAAGTTCGTCTGGTTCGTCAGCGTTTGCTCGGAAAACGGTGATGCGGCCGAGGGGTTGCCGATCGGAAACGGCGAGATGCTCGCGGCGGGGATGGCGGGTGGCCCGGTCGTGGCTGGGCTGGCGAGACCTTGGGCGACGATCGAGGTGCCGTGAGGGATGGTGGCTAGGCGGGCGATCGTCGCCGGTAGCGAGGGGTCGTTGGTCGCGGGGATGTTGAGCCAAAGGCCTGGCTCGAGGTGAAGGCCGGCGCTGAGATTCGAGTCGCTGACCTGCTGCAGGTAGTGGAGGCCAGCCATCGTCAGGTCTGGCTGGAGGAGGCCGCGGTTGGGGATGTCGCCGGGGATCACCTCGAAGGCCAGGTTCTCGCTCGTGAGGTTGATCTCGAGGAAGCGGTCGCTCCCGGATGCTGGCTGGTCGGGCCGCCAGATCACATTCAAGCCGGTGCCTTGCCAGGTACCGATGAGTGCCTCGAGCAGGCCGAGCTCGGGGTTCGGTCCGGGAGACGGCGGGGGAGCGGGAGGTGGCGGCGGAGTGGGAGCGGGCGGCGTCGGCGGTGTCGGCTGGTAGGCGAAGTTCGGGTCTAGTTGCATTGGAGGCTCCGATCAGGTGGGTGGGGGTGGGATCTGGCCGCCGATTGCTATGGGGTGTAGGTGAATGCAGGCGCGCTGAGGGTTGCTGCCTGCGTGGTGATCGTGACCGTGACCGGGCCCGCTGCGTCTCCAGCCGGCGTGACCGCGTTGAGCTGGCTATCGGAGATGACGCCGAACTGTGCGTTCTTGGAGCCGAATCTGACCGACTGGGTGCCAGCGAGCCCCGTGCCCGTGATTACGACACTGGTGCCGCCGGCTAGCGGTCCACTGGTTGGGCTAAGCGCGGAGGCTGTGGGCTGTGCAACTGTGGTCGGGCCGGGGCTGAGGATGACATCGACGACGCCAGCGAGGAGTTGGCGGAACGTTCGTTCCCGATAGCCGAGCACGAACGCGACCACGTAGTAGAGGACATTGTGCGGGGCGCTCGGGGTGGAGACTGCTCCGCTTGAGTTGGGACCTGAGCCGACGGCTGTGAGGCCGGCCTGCAGGATCAGGACGCCGATGATCGCGACGCTCGCGCCGACGAGCGGTCGCGAGATGTGCCAATACGCCGTGCTCCCATCCCAGTCAGCTGCGTGGGTAGCCGCTCCAGTCAGGGAGATAAGCACCGCACCGAGGGCACCGAACCAGGGCACAGCAAGGGGCAGCGTCCCCAGGCTGCCTGGCAGGGAGAAGATGCCGTCGATAAAGGTCGCCGCAGCGGTGAGTAGCGCTGCCAGATAGAAGAGCTCAAGGACAAAGATTGTCTCCCGGGCCTCGAACAGCGAGCGCACCCGCGAGACGTGTGGGCTGCGAGCTTCGGACGGTGTCCGCGATGAGCCTTCCATCGCGGGAGGGACCGTATGCCTCCTCCTGCCGAGAGTCAACGCGCCCACAGTGGCCGCTCATGCCTGCTGACATGAAAAGCCCGCAAATTGCGGATGTGCTAGACCGGAAGCTTTGAGAGGCTGGGCGGAGATTTGAGTAACAGGAGTTGTGCAGACGCATCGGGATCCAACCTTTGACAAACACAGTCCGATGGTCCCTACTAGCGGCCACAACAACCTGACAAACGCAAGCGGCGCGAGGGTAGCGATGCGGCGCGGTGCAGCGCGAGCGCGGCAGGGGGTCGACGATGAAGCTTTCGCTTTCGCTCGCTGTCCTGGTTTCTCTTCTCTCTGTCTGGTTTCTCGCCGCGGCCGGTCCTCAGCCGGCGGCAAGCGCAGTAAGTCCTAGTGCCCCGCCAGCGGCTGGATTGCCTGCTGGTTCGGTTGAGCTGCCGAAGTTGCGCACTCGCACCTCGCGCACGTATGTGACCCCGGGGGGCGCCTATGAGGCGATGATTTCGCCGGACCCGCTGAACTATCAGGACGCGAACGGCGCCTGGCAGCCGATCGACAACTCGCTCGTCGCCTCTGCGGGCGGCGGCTATGAGAATGCGGGGAACAGCTTTAAGACCTACTTGCCGTCGGACGCGGGCGGCGAGGTGAAAGTCGTGAGCGACGGCGCCTCGGTCGCCTTCCACCTCCTTGGTGCGAGCGGCGCGGGCAGCGTCTCGGGTTCGACGATCAGCTACCCGAGTGCGTTCCCCGGCGTTGATCTCTCCTACCAGGCCGAGCCGGCCGGGCTCAAGGAGTCGATCAAGCTTGCGAGCGCGAGCGCGCCCGCGAGCTTCAGCTACTCGCTCACCACCTCGGGCGTAACCCCGGAGAAGAATGCAGCCGGGGGCGTTGACCTGGTCGACCAGAGCGGCAAGGCCCTTCTGCGCCTGGCGGCGCCGGTGATGAAGGATGCAGCCGGCCATCAGTCGAGCGCGTTCACGCTCACACTCACTCCCACTTCAGGCGGCTACACGCTTACGGTGACTCCCGACGCGAGCTGGCTCGCTTCGCCGTCTCGGGCGTGGCCGGTGACGATCGACCCGACGATCGATCAGGCCAAGTCCTGCTCGCTCGAGAGTGGCAGCCCTACGACGAGCTTCTGCGGCGCTTCGCGGCTGTATGTGGGCTGGGATGGCAGCCACGCCGACCGGTTCGTGCTGAGCTACGACATGAGCTCGATTCCCAGTGACTCGAATGTGTTCGCGGCCAAGCTTGAGGCGGACCTGATTCAGCAGTCGACCACGAACCCGACCTCGATCAGCCTCTACCAGCTGACCCGTGCCTACACCGGCTCGGTGACCTGGAACAGTTACGACGGGACCAATGCCTGGACGAGCCCGGGCGGTGACTTCGCTCCGACTCCGGTCTCAACGACCAGCACGATCGGTAACGGTCAGGCGGCCGGTGTCGACCTCTCACCGCCGATCCCCTACGACTGGGCGCTGACCACGCTCGTGCGCGGCTGGGTCTACGGCACGACCGCAAACGACGGAGTCCTGCTCAAGCAGACGAGCGAGTCGACAAACAACGTGCAGCAGTTCGATAACGGCAATGGCTACTCCCTGACCCTCTACGTCAGCTACCGGCCCCGCGTTGGCCTGCGCGACGAGTACACATACGACTCGCAGCAGCTGAACGACCGGATGGGGATCAACGTCAACGTCGCCAATGGCAACCTCGTCCTCGCCGCCAACGATCTCACCCTGGACGAGGGCGCGGGTCCTGCCCTGACGCTCGAGCGCTTCTACAACTCGGCGCTGATGACCGACTCGGCTCAGCATGGGATCTTCGGAATCGGTTGGTCGATGGCGCCCGCGGACATCAAGCTGCTCTTCTCCAACGTCAATACCGGTAGCGGCTGGGACGACAGCACCGTCACCTTCCAGGACGGCGACATGTCGACCTACGTGTTCACCAAGAGCTCCGACGGCAGCTACAGCTCGCCAGCCTCGATCGACGCAACCCTGGTCAAGAACGGCGACAGCAGCTACACGCTGACCTTCCATCCCAGCGGCCTCAAATACAACTTCCCCGCCTACAACGGAATCGATGTCGGTTTGAGCTCGATCGTCGATCGAAACGGCAATACCGACACGTTCAACCACAACGCCCAGGGCCAGCTCACCTCCATCACCACCCCCCGCACCACGATCGGCTTCACCTATGGCAGCAACGGCCTAGTGAGCTCGATCAGCGACGGGCTCGGCCGCACGCGAACGTTACCTCGATCCTCGACGGCCCCAACGTGGCTCCGCAGCCGCCCTCGAGATCCTTCACCTACAACTCCGGCAACACGGTCGTCACTGACGAGAACGGCCACGCCACCACCTACTACTACGACAGCCTCGACCGGGTGACCAAGGTAACCGACCCCCTCGGTCACTCGGACCAGACCGCCTACAACTCGAATGGCGACGTCTCAAGCGAGACGAACGCGACCAACGCCATCACGAACTATGGCTACGACAGCAAGTTCAACCCGACCTCGGTGCAGCTCCCGACCGGGGCGACCGACAGCCTTGCCTACAGCGACTCCAATAACCCGTACCAGGCGACCCAGCAAACCGACGCCCAAGGAAACAGCTGGAACTACAGCTACGACGCGAACGGGAACCTGACCCAGAAAACCGAGGGCGCAGCACCCGGCCAGAACCCGCTCAAGTTCGCCTACAACAGCAATGGCACCCTGCGGGCCGCCCTCGACGCCAAAGGAACCCAGACCGCAGCCTGCGCGGTCGACCCCACCCTAGGGGTGCGGCCGACTTACTGCTACAGCTACGACAGCGTCGGCGACCTAACCCAGATCACCAACCCCTCCCCGCTCGGCGCCGAGTCCTTCACCTACGACGCTTTCGGCCGCGTCAAGACCACGACCGACGGGAACAACAACACTTCCACCTACACCTACGACAACCTCGACCGCGTGACCAAGGTCAGCTACTCGGACGCAAGCTCGATTAGCTACGTCTACGACGGCAACGGCAACCTGACCAGCATGACCGACAACACCGGCACCACCACCTACACCTACGACAGCCAAAACCAGCTCACCCAAGAGTCACTGCCCGGCGGCAAGACAATGAGCTACGGCTACGACCCAGGCGGCAACCTCACGAGCTACACCGACGCAGGCGGGACCGTCACTTACGGCTACGACGCCGCCGACCGGCTCACCAGCCTCACCGAACCAAACGGGAAAATCACAACCTTCGGCTACGACTCAAACGACAACCGCACCAGCACCAGCTACCCAAACGGCGTCACGATCAGCGACGGCTACGACGCCTCGGAGCGGCTGACCTCGATTGCTGCCACCAAGGGCAGTTCGACCCTGACCGGTTATGCGTACAGCTACAGCCAAGGGATCAGCGACCGCGAGCTGATCCAGAGCGTGACGGACAACGTCGCCGGCCAGACCACCAGCTACACCTACGACACGAATGACCGCCTACTCCGCGCCGCATCCTCCAGCGCGAACTACCAATACGCCTACGACGTCAACGGCAATATCTGCGCCAAGAACACCGGCAGCTACATCAGCGGCTTCACGTGCAGCTCCAGCGGCTCCGGCGTCAGCAGCTACACGTACAACACCGCGAACGAGCTCACCAGCGCGAACGGTGGGAACTACACCTTCGACGGCGCTGGAAACGAGACCAGCTCCCCCTCGTTCAGCTCGCTCGCCTACAACGCCAAGAACCAGACCACAAGCATGACCCCGAGCGGCGGCTCCGCCATCAACATGACCTACAGCGGACAGGGCCAAGCTGACCGTACAGCAGTAGGCGGCACGAGCCAGGTCAACAGCAGCCTCCTCGGACTCACAGCCGAAACCACCGGCTCGAGCAGCACCTACTACACCCGCGAACCCAACGGGACTCTCACCGAAGAACGACTGCCGAGCGGCAACTACTACTACCTCACCGACGGCCTCGGATCAGTCGTCGGACTCACCGACTCGAACGGCACCGTTGTCGACACCTACAAGTATGAGCCCTACGGCAGCATCGCCAGCTCGACCGGCACGGTCGTGAACCCGTGGCGTTGGGAGGGCTACTACTTCGACAGCTCTACGGGGCTCTATAAGGTCGGCGAGCGCTATTACGGACCCGGTACCGGACGCTGGTTGCAGCGGGACGCCATCGACTCGCCCCTCGATATCAGCGGATGGAACCGCTATCTCTACGCAGGCGATGACCCGGTCAACAACACTGACCCGACGGGCGAATGCTGGACTATCTTCTGTCACCCGATTCGCGCACTGAAGGCCGGCGCGCGCAAGGTGGCCCACGCAACGAAGCTCGCCTGGCGTTTCCTGGTGCGCCATAGACACCAAATCGGATGTACTGCTCTTGCCGTCGGAGTCGCTCTTACTTTGGTAGCTGGCGCCGGGGAGACCTACGAGGTCTGGGCCGCCCTGCGAGAAGGAAAGGCACTCGCTCAAGCCGTTCGTACTGGGAGCACTGTCGTGCGGCTCCACAGTTGGGGGGGCCTCACCGGTGTCATTATCGGAGCACCAGGCTGTTTCTCGTGACCGTCGTGCTGGCGATACTCGCCGCGGTGCTTCTCTTACGAGCCGCCTTCCTAGCCACGATGACCCTCAGGTATCGCGCGCGCGGCGGAGTGTTCGTTACATCCGTACACGCGGGGGTTCTCGCCCTTGCAGGAGCACTCGCAACTGCCGCCGCGTTTCGTACCGATGTGACGCTCTATCTGGTGCTCGCATGCGGCATCGTCATGGGTGCAGACCTCGTCATCGTGCGCTTACTGCTACGTCGGGATGCTGCGACGAATCAAGCACATTCATGATCGGGCCCGAGGTAATAATTGTCTGCGGGTATCGTCGCGTCGCGCCGACCGGCGCCGCAGAGCGCAGATCTCTTGGCTCTACCTACCTCAGCGTTCTCTGGTCAGACGAAGACTTTTGCCAAGACTTTTGCCGGTGCGAGCCAATCCGACCTGATCCTAAATGACGTTAGGTGACCGAGGAATACCGAAGAACTCGTTGCCTGACAGAGCAACAAACGGCTCATAACCCGGAGGTCGCAGGTTCAAATCCTGCCCCCGCTACTGGAAAGGCCCCGCTCCTGCGGGGCTTTTCGTATCAGGGGCTGTGTCGGCGCGGAAGTGTTCTCGCGCCCCGGCAAGGAGGGAGATCTCATGGCGGAAAAGGAAGAGAAGATCGAGGTCGAAGGCGCCGTCGTAGAGTCGTTCCGCAGCGGCCAGCATAAGGTCGTCCTCGACAACGGGCACGAGACGATCGGCTACACGTCAGGTCGGATGCGCCGCTATCGGATTCGGATCAACCCAGGCGACCGGGTCAAGATCCAACTCTCGCCATACGACCTGACCAAGGGCCGTATCGTCTACCGCGAGTCGTAACTGCGCAGCCGGTCGACCAGCGGCGGGCGAGAGGACGCTCGCCCAGGCGAGCGCTGGGTGTCTCGACGCCGAGCGACGCGCGTGCCAAGATGCAGAGTCACGGGAAGAGTGCGTCCTCTATCTGCGCTTGCGGCAACGGTTGGCGCCGCGCTTTGCGTGGTGGCCGTCACTGGGTGCGGTGGGTCAACTAGCCCGACGACGATGCGCGCCGCCCCGTCGTCCCAGAGCCTTCGTCCGCCGAAGACTGTGCAGGCCCGGCGGCTGCGTGCCAGTGCGCCGGGCCATCTCCGCTCCGGTACGCGGGTGAGCCGTTTCGCAGGCGCTCGCGTCTTCGCGAACCCGCGTGATGGCTTCGCCATCGGCACGCTGCCGCGGGACCTCGACACGTATCCGCTCGCCACCTTCGATGGCGGCAAAACCTGGCGAACTGCCGGACCGGTTCTTCACGTCCCGGCGGCAGAGGGTCCCGTCGCAGTGGCGCAGGCGGGCATGATCGGCCCGCACATCTGGTACGCCTGCTGCGGACTAAATACGGTCGTCGACGTTACTCCGGACGCTGGCAAGCACTGGTGGCAAGCGTTCCTTCCCGGCGAGATTTCTCACCGTCTACGAGGGGCCGAGCATGTGCGGACGACTGATCGCGCTCGTCCAGCCCTTCACCAAGCGCAGCCGCCCGCCTCTCTGGACGTACGTCTCAGCGCAGGGTTCCCGCTGGACATACACGGCGAACCCGAACGCCAAGCTCACCTGTTAAGGCACTACTCGGGGGTCATTCCGGAACACTGGCCCAGGCGAGCGCCCTCCAGTCTGGTCCTAGCCCCAGCCGGGACTTACCGGGCTCGATAACGTCGCGCGTCGGACCGTCCCGTCGCGGCCGGTCGCCTCAACTGTCAACCGCACGAGGCGCTTCATGTCACCGGCGATCCGCTCCGCGACGGTGTCGCGTACGAAACCGATCCAGTCGCGGCGGTGGTCCTAGTGAGTGGTGAGCGCAACGTGACGGCCGTGGATCGTGACCGTCACACGGCTTTCCGGCTCGTTCAGCCAGATCGCTATTCCGAGATGGGCGCAGGGGAACGCATTCCCGCAGTCCAGCCCGAGATACGAGTTGCGGACGTAAAGTGGCCGCGGAGCGGGCTGCGAGGAACCGCAGGAGGCGGCGACGCCAACGACGAGCAGGGCTGTCACCGCCACGCGAATCCGAAGCCGCGACATACACCGACACTACGACTGGGCTCCGCTTTCCGGTCCTCGAGCGCCGGGTCAGGGGTCATTCCGGAACACTGGCCCAGGCGAGCGGCCTGGCTTAGCAGGTGTGGTGGAGCGTGGTCGGCTAGCGCGGGCCGAGGCTAACCGTGAGCTTGATCCTCGCCCCGGTCGCGAGCGTTTTGCCCCACGCGGGCTGCTGCAGAATCACGATGCCGCGAACGTAGTGGGTGTGCTTGCGGACGACCTCGCCGACCGTGCAGTGCGCCTTCTCGATCGCGCGTGTCGCACCGGGGAGCTTCATTCCGATGAGGACCGGAACGTGGCACATCGAGCTCGGCGGCGGGCCGGGGTCGTAGGTGTTCGTCCCCGCTCCGTCCGCGACCGCCTGTTTCCAGGTGTACGTGTACGCCGGCGTGTAGTCCGCGTCGCCGCCGACGAAAAGGTAGGCGTAGCCGCGGTGGTGGTTCCGCGAATCGCGTCCCGCGGCTGCGCCCATCGCAAGCACGGGGCCGTATTTCCACAGCACGCTGTGCCGGTGCCCCCAGCAGCGCGAATGATCGGTCGGCGTGCAGCGCGGGTTCTTGCTCCCTAGCCCGTCATCCCACACCCATGCCTCGTACGCCATCGGGGCGTTGTAGAACGCGCCGGCCCAGCCCGGCCACCAGATGTTGAGCCCGGCCGTGTTGCTCGGATGCGGGTCATCCGCCCGCCAGACACCGCTCACGAGCGCGTCATGACTCAGCTCCGCCGTCAGCCCGGTGATCGGCGGCAGCCCGTACTGGACGCGATCGAGGTTGACGAGGATGAACAGCTGCCGAGGTGGCGACAACGACGTGAAGTCGGCCGGGAGAGCGTACGGCGGCAACCCCACCTTCGCGCGCGCCCGGTCGAGGTAATACACGCCGGCGTCGATGCACTGCTTCCCGGTCGGTGCGGCGTTGCAAGACGACGGCAACCTCCCGAGCCGCGTGTTCTTGGGTGGATCACCGCCCCCCCAGCCGGCCGAGGCGCGCGCGACGAAGACGAGCGCGAGCGCAGAGGCGATCAAAAGTGGACGGATCGCCCGCGGCACGCGCTCCAACGTACAGCCAGATTCGGAACTCCCGCAAGGAGAACTGTGCCCTCGCATGGTGGCGCCAGCTGGGGCGCGAACTCAGGCGTCATTCCGGAACACTGGCCCGCGCGAGGACCTGCTCCCTCGGAGCCCGTCAGCTCCGAGTGCGGATGACGACCGCCTTGCCCATCTGCACACAGCCCCTCAGCGCACTCGGGGTGGGGCCGCGCAGCGGCGCATACCCGGTCCACCCGACCGGCGTCCGCGACCCTCCTGGGAAAGCGATCGCGTACGTCATTGTCGCGCGTCTCGCGACGAACTCGGGTGGCGAGCGGTGCGTTCCGTTGATCAGCTCACGTTCGACGCTCCACTGGACAGACCAGCCGTCATGCTGAAGACACTTCGCTGCAGCCTCGGCCCTCGATGTCGGGCTTGCTGCCCCGCAGCCGGAAGCCACGATCCCGCACATCGTGAGAAGAACCAGCAAGCGCGTCATCCGCGGCTTTATACGACGCGGGAACGATCACCGTCACCGGGTCCTTTAGTTGCCGACTTCCGGGTCGGGCATGAACTCCCGGACCTCCTGAGCGCAGCGACACGCGGCAGCGGTCTTGGCAGCCCACTCCAGCGCCTGCTCGCGTGAGGGCACGTCGACGACGCACAACCCGCCGATGGCCTCCGGGTACGGGCCGTCGGTCACACTCCCGTCGGTGGCCACGACGCTCGCCATCCGGTTTTCGATCCCGCCGCCGAAGACCCACACGCCCGCCTTCATGGCCTCTTCGACCACCTCGTGCGCGGCCTTGGCCACGGCCGGCATCTCTTCGTCGGGGATGTGGTCCATCGCGTGGGCATCGAACGAGATCAGGTATCGCGGCATCTCATGGCTCCCGGTCCGGGCGGCCCACTCCGGCCGCATCGCGGTAGAGACTGACGACCCGGCAGAGACTCAGCGCCCGAGAATCATTCCGGTCGATAGACCTCGGCCGGAGTCCCACCGACCGGATCCACGTCGGCCGGGCGGCGTCTCTCGAAGTTCGGCCCTCGAAGCCCGCGGGTCGGGTCGATGCCCGCCAGCCAGACGAGGCCCGCTTCCACTCCAATCGTGGTCACGGCATAGAGCGTGTACATCGCCGAACGGCGGCGTGCCTCGTCATCGGCCCACGCGATGACCTCGTGCACGTCGTCCGCCTCTGAAACGCAACGCTCGGCGGCCGCCCACATGATCTGCTCCTGGGTGGCTCCGGCAGCAAGATCCGACTCCCGGATGAGCGGCTGTCGCCAGAAGACCACGTAGTAGTCGTGGACGGGGCCCGCCCGGACGCTCGCATTGGCCCGACGCGACTCGATCTTCACCGCAGCACCGCTTAACCGTGGTGCGCGGGCAGTGCGACGCGGGTGGCGAGGATCTCTCCCGAGCTGCCCCAGCTGACGATCGCGGAGCCGCCGCGTGTCGAGAGTCCGAAGGTGTCGCCGGGCCAGACCCTGCGGCTCCCGTACTTGTGGGAGATCCTCCTCGCGTTGCCGGTCCAACCCTCGCCGAGGGCGAGCCGGCGCAGATACGTGGCGTAGCCCCTGTGCGGGACTGGCGTCTGCCAGCCGACATAGACGCTTCCGGTGCCCGCCGTGGCCAGCTCCATCAGCCGTTCCGTTGATCCGGAAGTCACGCGTAGAGGCGGCGACCACGTCTGGCCGCCGTCGCCCGACCGGGCGAGCCAGCCCGTGTCGCTGGTGCCGGTCTGCGTGTCCCAGGCCGCGTAGAGGGTTCCGGCCGAGTCAGTCGCGAGCGTCCCGTCGATCCACCAGATCGACAGAGCGGTGGTCCCTGCCGCGGGATCGACCGCGACCGGACTGGACCAGGTCGCGCCGCCGTCGCTCGAGCTCGTGAAGTACTCGGTTCCCGGTCCGACCGCGAGCGTCGCCGGGTCGGTGGGGTGCCCCCAGTAGAGGACGCCGAGCGTCCCGTTGGGCTCCACCACGATCGGGGCGCTGTAGGCGCCGCCGAGCGGGAAGCCCGGGCTGAGGGGAGCAGGCATGGTCCAGTGCCGGCCGCGGTCGGTCGACTTCTGGATCACCGCGTTGAAATCTCCGCCGGTAAAGGCGCAGCTGCCCGCCCGAACGCAGACCTCGTTCACCTCGTCTTCGCGCGGCCCGTAGTCCCACGTCACGTAGACCGCTCCGTCCGGCCCGACTGCGATGAAGTCGCGGTCGCCCCAGCTCCCGTCCGCCGTCGCGGGAAGCGGCACGGGCAGGTGCGAGACCCGCGCAAACGACCGCCCATGATCGACCGACACGGCCACCGCCGGGATCATCTCGGTCACAGAGCCGCCGCCTGACGTCGGGACGACCCAACGGATCATGTAGGAGACGTACACCGTCCCGTCAGGTGCGACGGCGAGGGCCGGATCCCAGAGGCGCCCCGTGTCGGGGGCCGGCTTCGACGCCCCGAATGTTCGACCCCCGTTCACCGACCGGGCGAACTCGATCCCGCCGCAGCCCATCCAGACCTCGTACACGTACCGGCCCCTGACCGCTTGCTCGACCTCGGCATTGGAGCCCGGGCAACGGTTGACCCGTACCACCTTCGCGGGCGCAGTGGCCCCGGCGAGCCCCACGCCAAGCAGAAGAAGGCCCGCCGCCGCGCCTGTAGCCACAAGACCGAATCTGGACATGACTCAGTTCTAGCCGAGCCAGCCTGGCCCGGGGCGATCAGGTCCGCGACGAGCGAGAAGTTGCGTCACACTGTCGCGATGCGGCGAGGGGCTTGGCTCGTTTTCGCGGCTGTCGTGGTTGCCGTCCTCTCCGTGGGGTCGGCGCGCGCGGCGGCCTCCGGGACGACCACTTCGGGCACGACGACCGGTACGACGACGGCGCCGTCGTACGCGGACGTCCCGCAATCGTTCCTGCCCAGGGGCTGCGTCGGCGCGGGCGCGGCGGCGCTGGTGGTGCCCGCGCATCCGGTTGTCGCCTTTGGCACGCCCGCCTCCAGCCTCGGGCCATCCGCGTACGCGCCGGCCGGAACGGTTCTTTCCTTCGCGTCCTCGAGCTCGAGCGGCTCGGCCTGCCAATCGGGCGGAGTCACCCTGAGCTCGGTCTCGCTGTTCGACGGCGCCGTCACGGCGGACAGCGTCCAGGCAACCGGCGGCAACGGCACGGTCGGCGGTCTCGAGGTCGACGGCAGTGCCGTCGCCGCTTCGCCCGGCCAGACACTGAGCGTGGGGGGTTGGGGACAGCTCACGCTCGGGGCGACCGTCGGCCGGGTGAGAGCGCCGCTCGTAGTCCGGCTCCTCCAAGCGCATGACTCGCTTCCCGCCGGAACGGTGGTCGCGATGGCGTTCGCCGCTTCGGCAGCTCAGCCGGTCGCGAGGTCCACGCCGAAGCATCGTTCGCAGGCGCGGCACGAGCAGAAGCACGTGCTCGCACCCCGCACGTCCCTAGTACCGATGCACTCCGCCCGGAAGCACCTTGCGAAGAAGGAGCGGCGCCGCCAGCCGCTGAGGCAGCCGCCCGACTATCCGTCCTCTTCCGATCCCCTCCTGGCCGGCGGCGCGCTGGCGCCTGTCGTGGAGCACAACCCCGTCGTCTCGCTCGCGGTTCAGTACCTCGGCATCCCGTACGAGTGGGCCGGCGCGAATCCGAAGGCCGGCTTCGACTGCTCGGGCCTCGTCAAGTACGTGTTCGCGCAGCTCGGCGTCACGCTGCCGCATTACGCGGCGGCGCAGTGGTCCTCCCCCGACGCGGTCCCGGTTCCGCCGGACAAGCTCCAGCCGGGCGACCTCGTCTTCTTCACCGGTTCGGACGGGACGCGCAAGGCGCCGGGGCATGTCGGCATCTACCTCGGCGACGGATATCTGATCGACGCGCCGCATACGGGCGCGTTCGTGCAGGTCGACAGCTTCAACGAGGCGTGGTTCGCGAACAAGTACGTCGGCGCCAGGCGAATCGTCGGCCCTTCCCCCGGCCACTCCCGTCACCTCTTGCACGCGACCCAGAATGTCTCGTTCGTACCGTCTCTGCCCCTCGCAGGGCTGCCGCAGATTGCCGTCGACCGCACCGCCGCGCACACGTATTCGCCGCGAGCCGATCAGTTGTGGACGAGCGTCGGCCTCGTCGCCTTTCTTCTCCTCGTCTCCTTCGGAGCCGTCGCCGGCCTCCGCCGTCGGCGCAGCTAACTCACCTTTTTCTCAAGGACGTGACGTACGTTGAGCCCGCTTGAAGCGGGTCGTGCTCTTCCTTTTCGCGGCGGTGTCGCTTGCGACGTTGCTGCTGGTGTCGGCCGAGGTGCCGGGTCATTCGCGCGACGCTCGGGCGGATTCCCTCCAGGGGATCCACAAGATCCGGCACGTCGTGATCATCATGCAGGAGAACCGGTCGTTCGACTCCTATTTCGGCACGTATCCGGGCGCTGACGGGATTCCCGGACTGGCGGGTAATCCGGGCAGGCTGCCCTGTCTGCCCGATCCGCAGCGGCACCACTGTGTGGGCCCGTACCACGACTCCTCGGCGCTGAACGCGGGCGGCCCACACGGTCACGGCAATGCCGTGGGAGATATCGCCGCCGGCAAGATGACCGGCTTCGTCGTGCAGGCCCAGCGGGGGAAGGCCCGGGCCTGCAAGCACGTCGATTCACCGTATTGCTCGCAGCATCCGAGACGACCGGATGTGATGGGGTATCACGACTGGCGCGAGATCCCGAACTACTGGGACTACGCAAGCCACTTCGTGCTCCAGGACCACATGTTCGAGTCGGATTCGTCCTGGAGCCTGCCGGCCCACCTCTACATGGTCTCGGGCTGGTCGGCGCTCTGCACCCGCAAGGGCGATCCGATGAGCTGCCGCTCCGCTGTGCAGAAACCCGGCTCGCCGCCGGGAACGCCCGGCAACACGACCGGAAAGCCGCCCGACTACGCCTGGACCGACCTGACGTGGCTTCTGCACCGCTACGGCGTCAGCTGGGGCTACTACGTCCACCAAGGCGGCCAGCCCGATTGCGCGGACAACCAGATGTTCTGCGCTCCGGTCCCGCAGCATTCGTGGACGCCCGGCATCTGGAATCCGCTGCCCTGGTTCGACACGGTGCACGAGGACGACCAGCTGGGAGACATCCGGCCGCTGCGCGACTTCTTCACGGCGCTCGACGCCAACACCCTGCCGGCGGTCTCCTGGCTCGTGCCCTCCCAGGCGGTCAGCGACCATCCGACCGCCTCGATCATCGACGGCCAGGCCTACGTCACCGGGGTGATCAACTCGATCATGCGGTCGAAGGCCTGGGACTCGACCGCGATCTTTCTGGCGTGGGACGACTGGGGCGGCTTCTACGACCACGTCAAGCCGCCGAGGGTCGACGCCCAGGGATACGGCCTACGCGTGCCCGCGCTCGTGATCAGCCCGTACGCCAGGGGGGACTACATCGACCACCAGACCCTTAGCTTCGACGCGTACCTCAAGTTCATCGAGGACGACTTCCTGCGCGGTCAGCGAATCGATCCGCGCACCGACGGCCGGCCCGACCCGCGGCCGGACGTGCGCGAGAACGCGAAGATCCTGGGCAACCTCGCCAAGGACTTCAACTTCCACCGGAAGCCTCGTCCGCCGCTGATCCTGCCGCTCTACCCGCCCTACAGCTGAATCTAGACTCGGGCGGGGTATGGATGCGATCGTCGCGGAGGACCTCCGCAAGCGATATCGGGCCGTGCAGGCGCTCGACGGCGTCTCGTTCGCCGTGCGCGAAGGGGAGGTGTTCGGCCTCCTGGGACCGAACGGCGCCGGCAAGTCGACGACGGTGCGCGTGCTGACGACGCTGACTCGCCCCGACTCGGGGCGCGCCTTCGTCGCCGGCGAGGACGTGGTGGCTCACCCCGCGCGTGTGCGGCGATCGATCGGCTACGTCGCCCAGGACTCGGGCGTCGACTGGGAGGCGACCGGGCGCGAGAACCTTCTCCTGCAGGGCCGCATCCACGGCATGAGCGGCTCGCCGCTGCGCGCTCGCGTCGACGAGTTGCTCGGCTTCGTCGGGCTCGAGGAGGCGGCGGACCGGCCGGCGCGCGGGTACTCGGGCGGCATGAAACGCCGGCTCGACATCGCCATCGGTCTCGTCCACGGGCCGAGCGTCCTCTTCCTGGACGAGCCGACGACGGGGCTCGATCCCGAGGCGCGGGCGGCGATGTGGGTCGAGGTCGAGCGGCTGGCGAAGGAGCAGAGCCTGACGATCCTCCTCACGACGCACTATCTCGAGGAGGCCGACCGGCTCGCCGAGCGCGTCGCGATCGTCAGCCGGGGGCGCGTCGTCGTGGAGGGCCGTCCGGACGAGTTGAAGGCCGGTCTGCGCGGCGAGTCCGTGACGGTCGAGCTCGGCGACGTCGACGGCCAGATCGAAGGGGCGGCGGAGATCGTCCGCCGGATCGAGGGCGTGAGCGAGGTCGTGGTCGACGAGCAGCACGTGCGCACCCGCGTCCCCAACGGTGCGCAGGCGATCCCCGCGATCCTCTCGGCCCTCGACAGCGGCGGCTTCCCGGTCGCGTCGGTCACGACGGCGCGGCCCTCGCTCGACGACGTGTACCTCCACTACACCGGGCGAGAGTTCTCGTCCGAGGACGAGGAGGGAGCGCACTGATGCAGACCGCGCGGCAGACCGGCTGGATGGTCGTCCGCCAGGCTCGCAACCTGATGCGGGAGCCGATCTGGATCGCGATGATGGTGATCCAGCCGATGCTCTGGCTGATCCTCTACGGCCAGCTGTTCTCCAAGGTCACGCCTCTTCGCGCCGGCGCGGGCAGCTACGTCGAGTTCCTCACGCCCGGGATCGTGTGCATGAACGCCTTCTTCGGGGGGACCTGGGCCGGCATGGCGATGATCAGCGATCTCGACCGGCACGTCGTCGATCGTTTCCTCGCGGCTCCGGCCTCGCGGCTCGCGATCGTCCTCTCCCAGGTCATTCGCGCCGGGATCACGGCGATCCTGCAAGCACTGATCCTGCTCGTGGTGGGACTGGCTCTCGGGGTGCGCGTCCACGGAGGCTTCGCCGGCTGGGTCGTCGTGCTCGCGGCCTCGTTCCTCCTCGCGATGGTGTTCGCCGGGTTTTCCAATGGAATCGCCCTCGTCCTGCGGCGCGAGGCGTCGATGATCGCGACCGCGAACTTCGTCGGCCTGCCCCTCATGTTCCTCTCCTCGATTCTCGTCTCAGTCGCGCTCATGCCGGGCTGGATACGCGCGATCGCGCGCTTCAACCCGGTCAACTGGGGGGTGGACGCGGCCCGGAACGCGGTCGTGGTGGGTGGGAACTGGGGCTCTGCGATGGGCCACCTCGGCCTCTTGCTCGCCGCCGCCGCGGCCACGGCCCTCTTCGCTACCTGGTGCTTCCGCTCGTACCAGCGCTCGATCTGACCGAGTAGCTCGGCGGTACGCTGGCCGGATGGACGAGGCGCCGCGCGAGTTCGGATTCAACACGCGCGCAGTGCACGCGGGCCAGCGGCCGGACCCGTACACCGGCGCGAGCGCGACCCCGATCTACCAGACCGCGGGCTTCGTGTTCGAGGACACGGAGTCGGCCTCCTCTACAGCCGGATCATGAATCCGACCGTGGCGGCGTTCGAGGAACGCCTCGCGAACCTCGAGGGCGGCGTGGGCGCCGTCGCGTTCGCGAGCGGGCTCGCCGCGCAGGCCGGGCTCTTCTTCGCGTTGCTCGACCCGGGCGACCGGATCGCGGTCGCGAAGGCGTTGTACGGCGGGTCGACCGCGCAGCTCAACCACCTCGCGCGCAAGCTCCAGATCACCCTTGACTGGGTCGAAATGGACGATCCCGACGGCTGGCGCCGCGCCGTCACCGCCGAGACGAAGGCGCTGTTCGCGGAGACGATCGCCAACCCGGGCGGGAACGTGCTCGACATCGAGCTCGCCGCGGCCGTCGCGCACGAGGTCGGCGCGCCGCTCGTCGTCGACAACACCTTCGCCACGCCGTACCTGTGCCGGCCGCTCGAGTGGGGCGCCGACCTCATCGTCCACTCGGCGACGAAGTTCCTCGTCGGCAACGGGACGACGATCGCCGGCGCCGTCGTCGACTCGGGCACCTTCGACTGGTCGAATGGACGCTTCCCGTCCATCGCCGAGCCGTCGACCGCGTACCACGGCCTCAAGTTCCACGAGACGTTCGGGGTCTACGGCCTCTTGATGAAGCTCCGCTCGGAGACGCTGCGCGACTTCGGCGCCGTGCTCGCGCCGTTCAACGCGTTCCTCCTCCTGCTCGGCATGGAGTCGCTCGCCGTGCGGATGGAGCGGCACGTCTCGAACGCCCTGGCGGTCGCGGAATGGCTGCGCGGGCGGCCCGGCGTCGCCGCGGTCCGGCATCCGGCGCTGCCCGACAGCCCGTACCGCCCGCTCGTCGAGCGCTACCTGCCGGCCGGCGCGGGATCCGTCTTCTCGTTCGACCTCGAGAGCGGGCGCGAGGGCGGGCGCCGCTTCATCGAGGCGCTGTCGCTCTGGAGCCACCTCGCCAACGTGGGCGATACGAAGAGCCTCGTCATCCATCCCGCCTCGACGACGCATCGCCAGCTGTCGGACGAGGAGCTCGTCGCGTCGGGCGTCGCGCCCGGCACGGTGCGGCTCTCGGTCGGGCTCGAGGACGTCGACGACCTCGTCTGGGACCTCGAGCGCGGGCTCCAGGCCGCGCGCGGCTCGGCCGTCACGGCATGAAGGAGTTCCAGGACCCGGGGACGATCCAGAAGATCGTCCTCAATGCGCGCAACGTGGCGATCGTCGGCCTTTCGGCGAGCGAGCTCCGCGCGAGCAACTTCGTCGGCTACTACCTGCAGCGCCACGGGTACCGCGTCATTCCCGTCAACCCCAACGAGGAGCACGTGCTCGGCGAGCCGGTCTATCCCAGCCTCCGCGACGTGCCCGAGCGCATCGACGTCGTCGACGTCTTCCGCGACCCCGCGGCGGTTCCCGACATCGCGCGCGAGTCGGTCGAGGTGGGAGCCGGTGCGCTCTGGCTCCAGTTCGGCGTCATCAGCCCCGAGGGCGCGCAGATCGCCCGGGACGGCGGGCTTGCGGTGGTGATGGATCGCTGCCTCAAGGTCGAGCACGCGCGGCTGCTCGGCCGCATGCACTGGATGGGCTTCGACACCGGCGTCATCGCCGGGTCGCGGCAACCCTCCTAGACGAGCCCGGCGGCCTGCGCGAGCAGGAAGACGTTGAGCGCGCTGATCAGCGAGGCGATCCCGACCGCGACGACCGTGGTCGGCAGGCGGTTGGCGTGCTCTCCCATCACGTCGCGCCGGCTCGTCAACAAGACCAGCGGGATGAGCGCGAACGGGATTCCGAACGAGAGCACGACCTGGCTGAGGACCAGCGCGCTCGTGGGGCTGACGCCGAGGCCGAGCACCACGAGCGCCGGCACCATGGTCAGGCCGCGCCGCACGAGCAGCGACAGCCGCAGGTTGACGAAGCCGGCCATCACGACCTGGCCCGCGTACGTCCCGACGCTCGACGACGACGCGCCCGACGCGAGCAGCGCGACGGCGAACGCGAGCGCCGCCGTGCCGCCGACGAGGTGCGAGAAGCCGGCGTGCGCGGCGCGGATCGTGTCCAGATGCGAGTAGCCGGGGCGTTCGTGGAAGAGCTTCGCGGCGACCGCGAGCATGGCCATGTTCACGAGCCCGGCGATGCCGAGCGCCACGATCACGTCGGTGCGCTGGAAGCGGAGCAGGCGCCTGCGCTCCACGTCGTTCCGGACCGGGGTGCGTCCGATCGTCAGGGCCGAGTGGAGATAGATCACGTGCGGCATGACGGTCGCGCCGACGATGCCGACCGCGAGGTAGACGGAGCTCGAGCCGTCCAGGTGGGGGATCAGGCCGTGGGCGGCGCCGCTCGCCGACGGCTCGATCTTCACGGTCTCGTAGAGGAAGCCGAGCAGGATCAGCCCGAGCAGCGCCGTGATCGCCAGCTCGAAGCGCCGGAAGCCGTGCCGCTGCAGCTCGAGCAGCGCGAAGGCGATCGCGCCGGTCATGAAGCCTGCCGGCAGAAGGGGGACGCCGAAGAGCAGATTGAGCCCGAGCGCTGCGCCGATGAACTCCGCGACGTCGGTCGCCATCGCCATCGCCTCGGCCTGGATCCAGAGCCCCCACGCGACCGGGCGCGGGTAGTGGTCGCGGCAGAGCTCCGGCAGGTTCCGGTCGGTGACCACCCCGAGCTTCGCCGAGAGGTACTGGATGAGCATCGCCATGAGGTTCGCCGCGAGCACGACCCAGAGCAGGAGGTAGCCGAAGCGGGCGCCGCCCTGGATGTTCGTCGCGAAGTTGCCCGGATCGACGTAGGCGACCGCGGCGACGAAGGCCGGGCCGAGCATCGTGAGGGTCGCGCGCAGGCGGCCACGGGCCTCGACTGCGTGGAGCGGCGTCGTGCCGTGCCGGAAGGCCTCGTAGGCCTCGTCGCTCACGCGTTCCCCTTGCGCTCCACGCGCATAGCGCGCGCGAGCGTGGCGCCGAGGACGTGCTCCTTGCCGCCGACGCGGACGAAGAGCGGCCCGTCGAACGGCTGCCGCCCGACGAGCTCGAGTCGCGCGCCCGGAGCGATCCCACGCTCGCCGAGGAAGCGCAGCATCGCAGGGTCCGTGTCGGAGATCCGGACAAAGGTCGCGGTCTGGCCGGGCTCGAGCTCCGCGAGCGAGGGGCCCGAGGTCTCGGCGAGCTTGAGCTCGCGGCTGGGGATCGGGTCGCCGTGCGGGTCCACCGTGGGGTTGCCGAGTTTCGCGGCGATCAGCTCCTCGAGCTCCTCCGAGAGCGCGTGCTCGAGCACCTCGGCCTCGTCGTGCACCTCGTCCCAGGTCATCCCGAGGCTCTCGACGAGGAACAGCTCGACGAGCCGGTGGTGGCGGATCACCTCGAGGGCGACGCGCCGGCCCCGCTCCGTCAGGCGGACGCCGCGGTAGCGCTCGTGCTTCACGAGGCCGAGCGCCGAAAGCTTGCGCAGCATTCCCGAGACCGAGGCGGGGCGGACCTCCAGCAGAGTCGCGAGGTCGGTCGTCGACGCCGACCCCTCCCGGGCCTCGAGCGTGTAGATCGCCTTCGCGTAGTCCTGAACCGCGACCGTGAGATCACGAGATTGAGCCATGCCTAAATTCTAGGTTAGGCACGGGATTCGAGCAAACGGATCCGGGGATGCCCCGATGCCGGGACGCCTCTCCGGCGCGAGGCTGAGAAAAAGAGAGCTGGAGGTGTGCGATGAGATCGCTCGTGGTGTACGAGTCCTGGTTCGGGAACACTCGGCGCGTCGCCGAGGAGATCGCCGGCGGCCTCGCGCAGGCCGGCGAGGTCGAGGTCGTCTCAGTGGACGAACCGCTCCCGCCGCTCGCCGACGTCGACCTGCTCGTCGTCGGAGCGCCCACTCACGTCCACGGCCTCTCGGGCCGGCACTCGCGGGAGGCTGCGCTCGAGCAGGGCGGTCACGGCGAGGCCGGGACTGGCGTCCGCGGCTGGATCGCCGGGCTACCGAACGGCGCCCGCGGCCCGCGGGCTGCGGCATTCGACACACGCGCGGACAAGCCGGTGCTGCTCGTCGGCTCAGCAGCGCGCGGCATCGCCCGGCGATTGCGTGAGCACGGATATGCGCTTGCTGCCGAGCCCGAGAGCTTCTTCGTCGAGGGCACGCCCGGGCCGCTCGAGGAGGGCGAGCTCGAACGCGCCGCCGAGTGGGGGAGGGAGCTGGTGACGTCCGCCTAAGCCGCGCGGTGCCGCAGCCACAGGGACGCGAAGGCGAGGAGGAGGAGGGCGACGCCGCCGAAGAGCGCGGTTTCGATCCCCTGGAACTCCCAGAAGCGGCTCGCCGGCTGCCAGACGGCGTGGTTGTAGCCCGCTCCGTGGCGCATGAGGCAATGGGGGTCGAGGCCCTTGACGCCCTTGCCGAACGACCGTGCGCACGTCTGCAACACCGCGGCGCCTCCCGTGAACGGGTGGCCTGCCTTGTCGCTCGGCACCTGGGCGAGGACCCAGGCGCGATCGAGTCTCGGCCCAGAGGCATGCGGCGCCCAAGTGGCGGAGAGAGGGGCGGCGAACCGCTGCCGGAGCCAGTCCTGGACGAAGAGGCGCGCGCCGACGTAGGCCGCAAAGCCGACGATGACGGCCGGCGCGGTCCGCCGCCAGAGCACGCCGACCACGAAGGTGAGCGCGAGTGCGAACACGACGTACGCGAGGGGGACGACGCCTTCGAAGCCGAAGTTGTCGAATGGCCCGTAGACGCGGTCGAGCGGCCCGTCGTAGAAGGTGAAGAGGAGGCTGAACGCCGCGCCCGCCGCGAGTGCGGTGACGAGCGTCACGGAGAGCTTCGTCCCGAGCCAACGGTTGCGGCTGACGCTCTGCGTCCAGGCGAGCCGGATCGTTCCGTTCTCGAGGTCGAGCACGAGCGGCGCGGCGAGCGCGACTCCGATCAGTCCAGGCGCCAGATTGAGCCAGCCGCCGGCGACGAGGCTGCGGACGAAGCCGGCGCGACCTCCGAAGTTGGCGATTGCCTGGTTGCAGGCCGCCGTCTGCCGTCCGATGCAGTGGGCGATCCCCTGCTGGTCGTAGAACGAGGCGAGATGGACTCCCGCCGGCACGAGCAGGGCCGTGAGCGCCGCGAGGAGCGCGGCCGTGATGAGGGTCTCCGTCCGCTGCTGCCGCCAGCTGAGCCAGATCATGACGCCACCCCTTCGCGCGCGTGCCTCGCGCCGCTGTCGAGGTAGCCCAGCACGATCTCCTCGAGGTCGAGCTCGTGCAGCTCCCACGACGAGTCGTAGACGTGGCCGTTTGCCCGCACGAGCAGCGTCGTCTGCCGCTCGGTGTGCCTCTGGCGCACGACCTCGTGGACGCGGGCGACATCCGCGGCCTCGCTGCGGGGTCCCGTCAGCAGGCGGTGCGTGGCGAGGATCTCCTCGATCGGACCGGCGAGCTGCGTGCGTCCGCTCGCAAGGATCACGAGGTGGTCGCAGACGCGCTCGAGGTCGGCGACGATGTGCGAGGAGAGCAGCACGGTCATTCCCGTCTCGGCGACGGCTTCCATCAGGGACTGGAGGAACTCGCGGCGCGCGAGCGGGTCGAGCGACGCGACCGGCTCGTCGAGCAGCAGCAGCTCCGGCCGCTTCGCGAGAGCGAGCGTGAGCGCAACCTGTGCCCGCTGGCCGCCGGAGAGCGCGCCGACCTTCTTGCGGAGCGGCAGCCCAAGGCTCCCGATGCGCGCTCTCGCGGCGTCTTCGTCCCAGCTCGGGTTGAGCTCGCGTCCGAGCCGGAGGATCTCGGCAATCGTGAAGCTGCGGTAGAGGGGATGCTCCTGCGCGACGAAGCCGACCCGCGGCAGCACCTCCGGGGGGTTCGCGCCGAGCACGCGCACGGAGCCCGCGCTCGGCTCGCTCAGACCGACGGAGAGATGCAGGAGCGTCGTCTTGCCGGCGCCGTTCGGCCCGACGAGCGCCGTGACCGAGCCGGCGGGGATCTCGAGGTTGCAGTCCTGCAGCGCCCAGAACGAGCCGTAGCGCTTGCCGAGCCCGACGGTCTCGAGCGCGGCGCTCACGCCGCCCTCCTCTTGGCGGAGCCGGTGCGGACCGTCTCGGCCACGAGCGCGTCGATCGCCTCGTCGTCGAGGCCTGCCGCACGCGCCTGTGCCAGCCAGCGCTGCAATGCGGCGCGAATCGGGCCGATGCCGTCGGGAGGCGTTGCGGGCGCGGTGCTCGCGACGAACGTCCCCTGGCCGCGTCGTCCCTCGGTCAGCCCTTCGTGGTCGAGCTCCCGGTATGCCTTGAGCACGGTGTTCGGGTTGATGGCGAGCGCACCCACGACCTCCTTCACCGTCGGGAGCTGATCGCCGGAGCGGAGAATCCCCAGCCGCACGGCCTGCCTCACCTGCTGCACGAGCTGGAGATAGGTCGGCACGCCCGAGCGGCTGTCGAGGTGGAACTCGATCACGATGCCTTCCAAGCCTCTTTACCTAGTGTCATAGATAAAGAGAGTAAACCCTTCTGAGCCGCCTGTCAAGATGGCTCGATGCACGATCACGCGCACGCCGGTGGGGAGGACGCGCGCCGCCTGCGGCTCGCACTGGCGCTGATCGTCGCCTTCATGGCCGGGGAGATCGTCGCCGGTCTGCTCGCGCACTCGCTCGCGCTCCTCTCCGACGCGGCGCACATGCTCACCGACGCCGGCGCCCTCGCGATGTCGCTCGTCGTGCTGCGCCTCGCGGCCCAGCCTGCGCGCGGGAACCGGACGTTCGGGCTCCGCCGCTCGGAGATCCTCTCTGCGCAGGCGAACGGAGCTGCGCTGCTCGTGCTCGCCAGCCTCATCGTCTACGGCGCCGTCCGCCGTCTCGTCTCGCCGCCCCACGCGAACGGCACAGCGATCCTCGTCGTCGCGCTCGTCGGGATCGGCGTCAACCTCCTCGCGACGTGGCAGCTCGCCGGCGCGAACCGCGCATCGCTGAACGTCGAGGGGAGCTTCCAGCACGTCCTCAACGACCTCTTCGCCTTCGTCGCGACCGCGGTCGCCGGCGCGGTGATCCTCGCGACCGGTTGGCTGCGCGCGGACGCAGTTGCCGCGCTCCTCGTCGCGGCCCTGATGCTCCTGGCGTCGTGGCGCCTCCTGCGCGACTCCGGCCGCGTGTTGCTCGACATCGCCCCCGTCGGGCTGCCGGTGAACGAGATCGGCAACGCGATGGCCTCGCATGCCGGCGTGGTGGAGGTGCACGACCTCCACGTGTGGGAGGTGACGACCGAGTTCCCGACCCTCTCCGCCCACGTGCTAGTGGAGCCTGGAGCCGATTGCCACGGAATCCGCCGTGAGCTCGAGACCCTGCTGCGCGACCGCTTCGGCCTCGAGCACACCACGTTGCAGGTCGAACACGCGCCGGCCAAGCTCGTCCAGATCCGCTAACCTTACGTAAACGTAAGATTCGGTAAGCGGTACCGTTCCAGCAGCGTGACGGAAGCGTCGCGAGAGGGTGCCGCCGGATCGGGAGGAGGCGCGGTGCAGGTCGGCCGGCGGAAGCTCGACTACAAGTGGGTGGCGCTCTCGAACACGACGCTCGGGACGCTCGTCGCGATGATCAACAGCTCGATCCTGCTCATCGCGCTGCCCGACATCTTCCGGGGCATCGGCATCGACCCACTGCAGCCGGGCAACACGAGCTACCTCCTCTGGCTGCTGCTCGGCTTCCTCGTCGTGCTCGCGGTGCTGCTCGTCAGCCTCGGCCGGCTCGGCGACATGTACGGCCGCGTGCGGATGTTCAACCTCGGTTTCGCCGTCTTCACGATCTTCTCGATCCTGCTCTCCGTCACGTGGTTGCACGGCGGCGCCGGCGCGCTCTGGCTGATTCTGATGCGGGTCGGACAGGGAGTCGGCGGCGCCATGATCTTCGCGAACTCGAGCGCGATCCTTACCGATGCCTTCCCGCACGACGAGCGCGGGCTCGCGCTCGGCGTCAACAGCATCTCGATGGTCGCCGGCTCGTTCCTCGGGCTCGTGCTCGGAGGAGTGCTCGCGCCGCTCCAGTGGCGGCTCGTCTTCGTCGTGTCGGTGCCGATCGGGCTCGCGGCCACCGTCTGGTCGTACCGCTCGCTGCGTGACCTCGGCGTCCGCAAGGCCGGGAACATCGACTGGTGGGGCAACGTGACGCTCGCCGCCGGGCTCGTGCTGGTGATGGTCGGCATCACCTACGGGATCCAGCCCTACGGCGGCCACACGATGGGGTGGACGTCGCCGCTCGTGCTCGCGTGCCTGCTCGGCGGCCTCGGTCTGCTCGCGCTTTTCTGCGCGATCGAGGTGCACGTCGACGAGCCCATGTTCCACCTCGAGCTCTTCCGGATCCGCGCGTTCGCGGCCGGCAACCTCGCGGCCCTACTCGCCGCGATGGCGCGCGGCGGCCTCCAGTTCATCCTCATCATCTGGCTGCAGGGGATCTGGCTGCCCGAGCACGGCTACGACTTCGCGCGGACGCCGCTCTGGGCCGGTATCTACATGCTGCCGCTGATCCTCGGCCTGCTCATCGCTGGGCCGGCCTCGGGCTGGCTCTCCGACCGCTTCGGCGCACGGCCGTTCGCAACGGGCGGCGTGCTCGTGGCGGCGACGAGCTTCGTGCTGCTGATCGTCCTGCCCGTGGACTTCAGCTACGTCTGGTTCGCGCTGATCCTGCTCCTGAACGGGATCGGGATGGGGCTCTTCCAGTCGCCGAACACCGCCGGCGTGATGAACAGCCTGCCGCCCGCGCAGCGTGGTGCCGGTGCGGGGATGCTCGCGACGTTCAACGTCTCCTCGAGCGTTCTCTCGATCGGCGTCTTCTTCACGCTGATGATCGTCGGCCTCGCGAGTGGCCTGCCGCACGCGACGCAGTCGGGTCTCGTCGCGCACGGCGTGGCACCGGCCGACGCGACGCGCATCTCGCACCTGCCGCCCGTCGCCACGCTCTTCGCCGCGTTCCTCGGCTACAACCCGGTGAAGACGCTGCTCGGCCCGCACGTGCTGCACCGGCTCTCGCCCGCGAACGCGCACATCCTCACCGGCCGTGGCTTCTTCCCGCATCTCATCTCGAGCCCGTTCCACACGGCGCTCGTCTACGCCTTCGTGTTCGCGATCGCGGCCTGCGTCGTCGCCGCGGCCGCTTCGCTCATGCGCGGCGGGAAGTACGTCCACGTCGAGACGGTCGCGGTGGATCCGCTCTCGATCGAGGAGGCGGCGTGAGCACGACGGCGCTCCGCATCGGCGAGGTCGCGGAGCGCGTCGGCGTGACGACGCGCACCATCCGCTACTACGAGGAGCTCGGGCTGCTCGGCGCGGACTCGGCGCGCGAGAAGGGCGCGCACCGCACGTACGCCGAGACCGACGTCGCGCACCTGCAGGAGCTGATCCGCCTGCGCGACCTGCTCGGACTGTCGCTCGAGGAGCTCGTCGAGCTCGCCGAGGCCGAGGAGGCGCGAGCCGCGCTCCGGGGACGCTGGGAGGAGGATCCGAGCGACGAGGAGCGGCTGCGCATCGTCGAGGAGGCGATTCCGCACGTCGAGCGCCAGCTCGCGCTCGTCCGCAGCCGGCAGGAGACCCTTGCGGAGTTCGCCGGGGAGCTCGAGTCGAAGCTCCGCCGGCTGCGTCGCCGCCGCCGAGAGCTCTCCGGCTGAGCAGGGCTCAGCTCAGCTCAACCACGGCGCCAGCGCGCGCTCGAGCTCACGGCAGCCCCGTGGCTCGACCACGCGGAGGCGGAGCTTGCGCTCCTCGACGACGCAGATCGTCGGCACACGCTCGACGCGGAACTTCTTGGCGAGCTCGGGGTGGCTGTCGACCGAGACGCGAACGAGCTCGAACGTCTCGTGGTTCCGGCGGTGCTGGAGGACCTGAGCGATGAACCCCTCGACCCGGCGGCAGCGGCCGGAGCGAGGCGAGTAGAAGAACACGAGCTGGGGCTTCTCCTCGGGCTCGGAGGTGGGAGAGGGCTGCGGGACGGCTGCCACGAAGACATTCTTCCCCATTGACTCGTGGTTCAACACGTCGGCGCCGGAGTCGAGAGCGTGTCGGTCGGGGGCGCGCCGGGAAGACCCTTCCTATGTCCGCGCGGCTCGCCGCCGTCGTCGCATCCCTGGCCTCGGTCATCGGAGTGCTTTCGCTGCTCGCGGTCTTCGTCTTCTGGGGTGCGAGCAACTCGTCGGACGCGCTGCCGTACTTCGCGGTTCCCGGCGTGACCTTGGCGCTCTCCGCCGCGCTCGGCTATCGCCTCTGGCGACAGCCGCCGACGCACTGACTAGGTTCCTCGAGTGGAGACCGTTCCGCGGCGATTGACCTTCGGGGCGCACGCTGCCGAGTACGAGCGCACGCGACCTGCGTGGCCCGAAGAAGCAGCACGCTGGCTCGTGCCCGGGCAGGCGCGGCTCGTCGTCGAGCTCGGCGCCGGCACCGGGAAGCTGACACGGGCCGTGGCCGCCCTCGGCGTTCGCGTGGTCGCGGTCGAGCCGGATCCGCGGATGCTCGCCGTCCTGCGCGGCCTCGGCCTCGAGGGAGCGGAGGGGTCGGCGGAGGAGATCCCGTTCGAGGACGAGGTCGCGGACGCGGTGGTCGCCGGCTCCAGCCTCCATTGGTTCGAGCTGACCACGGCGC
>Ga0209810_1000658_pt1 | contig 68419 bp, 56 predicted proteins | sample Coa_R1_7_FD_187159 | JGI IMG/M metagenome (GOLD analysis project Ga0209810, IMG submission 187159) | Surface soil microbial communities from Centralia Pennsylvania, which are recovering from an underground coalmine fire - Coalmine... | ecosystem: Environmental > Terrestrial > Soil > Unclassified...
GCGGGCGGAAACAGGCCGGCGTAGTCGATGAGCTGCGAGAACGCGGCGCGCACCGCCGGCGAGCCGGTTACGGAGGTCGTCACACAGGGCGGCTTCGGTTGCGCCGCCAAGCACCCTTCCTATGAGCACCACCACGAGCACGACGCAGATCGAAAGCAATCCGCTGGCGAAGATCGACTGGGATTACGTCGAGTTTTACGTCGGCAACGCAAGGCAGGCGGCGCACTATTATTGCACCGCGTTCGGCTTCGATCAGGCGGCTTACGCGGGGCCGGAAACGGGCGTAAAAGACCGCGCCTCGTACCTACTGGTGCAGAACAATCTGCGGTTCGTCCTTACCTCGAGTCTGCGGGGCGAAGACGACATCACCGCGCACGTCGCAAAGCACGGCGACGGCGTGAAGGACATCGCCATTACGGTCCGCGACGCGAGAGCCGCGTACGAGCGTGCGGTAGGGGCGGGCGCGAAATCCATTACGGCGCCGACCGAAAAGCGCGACCAGCACGGCCGTATCGTCACCGCCACGATTGCGACCTACGGCGACACGGTGCACACGTTCGTGCAGCGCGACGGCTACGAAGGGCCGTTTATGCCGGGCTACGTGCAAGCTCCGAAAAGCTATCCGTCGGTACAAAAGCCGGGGTTGCTCTTCATCGACCACTGCGTGGGCAACGTCGGCTGGGGCGAGATGGACCCGTGGGGCGGTTTCTACGCTCGCGTGTTCGGATTCTCGCAGCTCATCTCGTTCGACGACAAGGACATCTCGACCGAATACACGGCGCTCAAATCCAAGGTGATGACGGATCCGGAACACCGCGTGAAATTCCCGATCAACGAACCCGCGCGCGGCAAAAAGAAATCGCAAATCGAGGAATATTTGGATTTCTACAACGGCGCGGGCGTGCAGCACATCGCCATTCGCACGGACGACATCGTCTCAACGATTCGCGCGCTCAAAGCCAACGGCGTCGATTTTCTCGACACGCCGGATGCGTACTACGACGATTTGGAAGCGCGCGTCGGGCGCATCGACGAGGCGACTCAAGTGCTGCGCGACCTGCGCATCCTGGTCGATCGCGACGATCGAGGCTACATGCTGCAGATTTTCACCAAGCCGCTGCAAGACCGGCCGACGCTATTTTTCGAAATCATCCAGCGCAAAGGTTCGCTGAGCTTCGGCAAGGGAAACTTCAAGGCGCTGTTCGTTTCGATTGAAAAGGAACAGGAGCGAAGAGGAACGCTCTAGAGCGTCTCAACCGCGCCGGCGCGCGATCATTTCCAGCGCCTCCGAGGCGTAAAAGCCCACGACCGGAGGCGCCAGGGTTTCGCGGTTCCCGGTAAGACCCATGACGATCCGGCGCACTTGCTCCTCGCAATCGCTCAAGGTCGGCGTTTCCGCGTGCTCGGAACAGGTCTGTGCGAACGCCTTTAAAGCGTTCCACACCAGCTCCGGTAAACTGCCGTAGATCAACATCGCGTTGCCCCGACTCTATCACCGCGCCGCCCATGATATAAAGCCGCCCGCGGTTCAGGCAATATGAAACCTGAATGCGAAATCAGGCGGCGGGGCCGATACAGGACGGGAAATACCTGAATGGAATATCAGGTAACGGACGTCGCGAGCCACTATGAAAGCCAGAAAGCGCTGGACCTTTCTCAGCAACCACTCCCACGTGCTTATCGCGCTGGCGAAAGCCCCGGACCTGCGCATTCGCGACCTTGCGGAATGCGTCGGCATCACCGAACGGGCGGTAGTCCAGATTTTGAACGACCTGGAAGCGGCGCGCATTTTGACGAAGCGGCGCGTGGGGAGGCGGAACGCGTATTTCGTCGATGCAAACGCGCCGCTACGCCACGCGGTCGAAGCGCACCGGACCGTCGGCGACATCCTGCGGCTGGCGGAAATGCCCGCGAAATCGTCGCAGCAGCCGGAATCCCGGCTCTCGGCGCAAAAATGAGCGGCCGCACGCCCGGATAGCTCGGAGCATCCGGGAACCCGGCTGCCGACCGCCTAACCTGCAAAACGCATGACCGCCGTAGTGGACTCAGTAATGCTGGAAGCGCGTGCCGGCGCGCTTTCGAAACGATCGATCAAAACCAGCGCCAAGATCGCCGGCATTCGCCTTGCTATTTCGTGCATGGATCTGACCACGCTGGAAGGCAAGGACTCCCAAGGACGCATCCGTTCCTTGTGCGCGAAAGCGATTTGCCCCGCCCCGCAGTACCCCGAACTTCCGAGCGTCGCTGCCGTATGCGTCTATCCGAATTTGGTGCGCTTCGCCAAAGACGCGCTCGCGGGAACCGGCGTAAAGGTTGCATCGGTAGCGACGTCGTTTCCCAGCGGCCTCTCTTCATTGGAGGTGCGCCTCGCGGACACGAAAGCGGCCATCGAGGCGGGTGCGGACGAAATCGACATGGTGATCGACCGCGGCGCGTTTCTTGCCGGAAACTACCAGGGCGTCCACGATGAAATCGTAGCCGTCAAGCGTGTCTGCGGCGACATTCACCTCAAAGTGATTCTCGAAACCGGGGAACTCGGCAGCTACGACAACGTTCGGCATGCCGGCGATCTCGCGCTGGAAGCCGGTGCCGACTTCATCAAGACCTCGACGGGCAAGGTGGGAACCAACGCAACGTTTCCGGTGGCCGTGGCGATGTGCGAGGCGATTCGCGACTACGCGAGGCGTACCGGACGCCGGGCCGGCTTGAAAGTCGCCGGCGGCGTGCGCACGACGAAACAAGCGCTGACGTACCTGGTCATCGTGAAAGAAACGCTTGGCGAGGGATGGCTCGATCCAAGTCTGTTTCGCATCGGTGCCAGCTCGCTGCTCGACGATTTGCTGATGCAGTACGAAAAAGAACTCACCGGCCACTATGCGGGTCCGGATTACTTCCCGAAAGACTAAAAGAGATGACCGGCATCTTCGAATACGCTGCCGCCCCGGAAACCACCAAGCCGGTACTTCGTGAAGAGTACGGTCTGTTCGTCGGCGGGCGCTGGCTGCGGCCGAAAAGCGGGCGGTATTTCGACACGATCAATCCCGCGAACGAGCAGCACCTCGCGCGCGTCGCATATGCGGATGACGAAGACGTCGACCGCGCCGTTCGGGCGGCGCGCAAAGCCTACGAGAAGTACTGGCGCACGATGCGTCCGGTCGATCGCGCGAAATACATCTTTCGCATCGCCCGCGCGATCACCGAGCGATCCCGCGAACTCGCCGTTCTGGAAACGCTTGACGGCGGCAAACCGATAAAAGAGTCGCGCGATTTCGACATCCCCACGTCTGCGGCGCACTTCTTCTACCATGCCGGCTGGGCCGACAAGCTGGAATGGGCGATGCGCGCGGGCGCGGAGCCTCGGCCTCTCGGCGTTGCCGGACAAATCGTTCCTTGGAATTTTCCGTTGCTCATGGCGGCGTGGAAGCTCGCCCCCGCGCTCGCGTGCGGAAATACCGTCGTGCTCAAACCGGCGGAAACCACGCCGCTCACCGCGCTTGCGCTGGCGCAGATCGTCGAGGAAGCCGATCTGCCGCCCGGCGTGGTGAACGTGATCCCCGGCGACGGCGCGACCGGCGCGGCACTGGTGCGACACGACGGCGTCGACAAGATCGCTTTTACCGGATCGACCGAAGTCGGCAAAGCGATTGCTCGCGAACTCGCCGGAACGAAGACGCGGCTCACGCTCGAACTCGGCGGAAAAGCCGCGCATCTGGTCTTTGCGGACGCGCCGATGGACCAAGCCGTCGAGGGCATCGTCAACGGCATTTACTTCAACCAGGGTCACGTTTGCTGCGCAGGCTCGCGCCTGCTGGTCGAAGAGCGAATCCACGATGAAATCGTCGTACGGCTGACGGATCGGCTGCAAACCTTGCGGCTGGGCGATCCGCTCGACAAAAACACGGATATCGGCGCGATCAATTCGCGCGCGCAACTCGAGAAGATTCACGAACTCGTGCGCAGCGGCATCGATCAGGGCGCCGTGCTGGTGCAGCAATCGTGCTCGCTCCCGGAGCGCGGCTACTACTTCCCGGCCTCCTTCTTCACCAACGTGCAGCAGTCGCATCGCATCGCACGCGAGGAAATCTTCGGGCCCGTGCTCTCGATTTTGACGTTCCGAACGCCGGACGAGGCAATCGAGAAAGCCAACAATACGCCTTACGGCTTGTCGGCCGGCATCTGGACGGATAAGGGCAGCAAGAACATGTACTTGGCGCAACACATGCGCGCGGGAGTCGTGTGGTGCAACACCTTCAATCAGTTCGACCCGAGTTCTCCCTTCGGCGGGTACCGGGAATCCGGTTTCGGACGCGAGGGGGGCGTCCACGGGCTTTATGAGTACTTGGCTCACTGACGCGCGTTCGTCGCCGGCGGCGGCAGCGAACCTCATCGACGATCGCAATGCGCTGGCGGCATGGTACCGGCGTAACCGCGAACGTTCGGCGCAACTGTTCGCACTCGTCGATCCGCAGGCGTACTACTCCCGGCCGATCGCGCTGCGCCATCCGTTTGCATTTTACGAGGGGCATCTTCCCGCGTTCAGTTTTCTCGTGTTGAACGAGCGCGCGCTCGGCGAGGAGCCTGTCGATGCAAAACTCCTGAAGTTGTTCGAACGCGGCATCGATCCATCGAGCATCTCGTCCGCACAGGCACACGAACGCGCGGACTGGCCCAGCCGCGAGGAAATCGAAGCGTTCGGTCGCCGCTGCGACGAGCGAGTCTACGACGCGTTGGCGCGCGCAACGCTTTGCGACGACACCATCCCGCGCTTAGTTCGCGGGCAAGCCGTCTTCACGCTGCTCGAACACGAACAGATGCACCACGAAACGCTCGCCTACATCATTCACCGTCTGCCGATCGACCTTAAAGGACGGATCGAACAAACGCATCACGACGGCGCGCCGCCGCAGAACGACTTCGTCGAGGTGCCGCCCGGAACCGCCACGCTGGGCGCGCAGCCGGAGGACGTGCGGTTCGGCTGGGACAACGAATTCCGCTCGCGGAGCGTCCGCGTCGATCGCTTCAAAGTTCAACGCTATCCCGTGACCAACGGCGACTACTTGACGTTCGTGCGCAGCGGGGCGCCACTACCGCCGTTCTGGGTGGAACGGGACGGCGAACTGCTTCTGCGCGGCGCCTTTGAAGAGTTGCCCCTGCCGTTGTCGTGGCCGGTGTACGTAACGAACGAACAAGCGCGCGAGTACGCCGCTTGGAAAGGGCATCGCCTAATGACTGAGGCGGAATATCATCGCGCCGCATACGGTGCGCCGGACGGCCAAGAGCGCGCGCATCCATGGGGCGACGAGCCGCCGACACCGCTGCACGGCAATTTCGGTTTCGAACGCTTCGATGCGCAACCCGTGGACGCGCATCCCGCGGGCGCGAGCGCTTGGGGCATTCACGATCTCGTCGGCAACGGCTGGGAATGGACGAGCAGCGTCTTCGCGCCGTTCGAAGGATTCGAACCGATGGCAAGCTACCCGCAGTACAGCGCCGATTTCTTCGACGGCAAACATTTCGTTCTCAAAGGCGCCTCACCGGTTACCGCGCCGGAACTGATTCGCCGCACCTTCCGCAACTGGTTCTACGCAGACTACCCGTACATGTACGCCAAATTCCGCACCGTGTCAGCGTAGGTTTTATAGGGGCAAGCGCCCGCGCGCCTTTCGTCCTGCGGCCGGCGTTGCTGCGTACACGCGTCCATGGGTCCGTGCCGCGTCAACTGCGGGTCCTCAGGGGCACAGTCTCGGCGAGCGGACGACGTGATTACTGGGATGCGTTCTCCGATACGTCAAACCACACGTCGTACTCGCGTGCCTCGCCCGGGTCTAAGAACGGAAGCGTTCCGCGGTTATGCGCCTCAATTCGCCCCTCTACCGTCGGGCAATTTGCGGGTTCCATTCCCATGACGTACGTTTTACAGCCCAACATCCGCCAATTGAAAAAAGCCGGCAACGTATCGAGGCGGAAGCCCAGCGCCAGCGTTAGGCCGCCATCGAGAAGCGTCGGGTTAACGAAACGCGCGACCGCAAAGCCCCGTTCCTCCGCAATTGGCTGGTGAATAAAGACCTGTTCGGCGAAGTCCGCGTCCGGAAGGCCGCCGCGGTTCCATCGATCCAGCGCACCAGCGGCGTGTTCATCACGCGCCGTGACGCGAGCATCAGAGAGACGGAGCTCGCCGTACTCGTCCAACAGTGGATAGCCGACGTTACAATGATAGAGCATCATATGCGGTGTGCGTTTGCCGCCGTCGTTCGTTACACGGTCGTGCAACCGCAAACGATTCGTCCCCAGTTCGATGCTCCAGCGACGCTCCAGGCGAAGCATCTCACCGAACATTTCGTACTCATAAACCGTTCCCCAAATCTCGAGCATGCAGCGATTGCCCTGCCACCGCATCTGATGACCGAGGTCTTGCGCCGGAAGGTGATTAACGCGGCCGTGCTGTCCCCACACGCCCCATTGGTCATCGCCCGGAGGGCCAAAGGCGTTCAAGCCGCACGTCGTGAGCAGGCCGCCGAAAAAGTTGCGTTCGAATTCTTTGCCGGTCGGCGCATAATAGGCTGGATGCGCGATGCCCGCGGGGCCGTGCCAGGCTAGGGGAATCCCGCGATACGACGCGGACGCAATATCGAGCGCGCGATCCGCGATGCACTCGAATTCGAGCCCAGCCCCGCTGCGGACGATGAACCCCCGCGTGCCACGCGCGCGGCCGTCGGCAAAAATGATCGGCATAATGCCGGCCACCTGTTCGATCCTGCCCACGCGCGCCTCAAGGTACGAGCGGCCAAAATTGTGCACGACCGCTAAATCCCGGCGTTCGCGTAGTACTGCTGGTCTTCGCGCCACCCACCTTGGCCTTGACCAATCGATTGGCAGTCTTCAACGAACTCAATAGCTCTGATCCACTTAGAGCTCATCTCATAAACCAACGCGCCCAGCGTTTGGAGCGCCGGAATGACGGCGTTCCGCCGCCCAAACCCTTCGGGCGCCGGCAGTTTTGCTCGCCGCGCCGGTGCGTGGGTTTATGAGATGAGCTCTAATCATCTTGAAGCGCAAGCCGCGTTTCAAGGCGCACCGGCGCACGTCAGGCTGGAACTTTGAGCGACGCCAAGGATTCGTCGAGAATGTTGAGCGCGATCTCGACGTCTTCGTCGTCGATGATGAGCGGCGGCGCGAGCCGAATCGTGCTGCGCCCGCATCCGAGCAGCAACAGTCCGCGTTCGAACGCAGCGGTTTCGAGCTGCGGAACGAAACCCTCGAGCGGCTCTTTCGTTGCGCGATCGCGAACGAACTCGACGCCGATCATCAACCCGATTCCGCGAACGTCGCCGATCGCATCGTGTTTTTCTTTCAGCGCAAGCAGCCCGTCGAGCAACTTTTTGCCCGCTGCGCGTGCGTTGGACGCCAGGCCGCCTTCCACCAGATCCAGCGTGGCGAGCGCGGCTGCGCAGCAAACGGGATTGCCGGCAAAGGTGCTGCCGTGCGTTCCCGCGCCCCATGACATGACGGATTCTTTGGCGATGATCGCGCCGATCGGCATGCCGGATCCCAAGCCCTTCGCGACGAGCGTCACGTCGGGAACCACGCCGAATGCTTCGGATGCGAACATGAAGCCGGTGCGCCCGATCCCGCTCTGCACTTCGTCGAACACCAGCAGTGCGCCGTGCTCGTCGCAGAAGTCGCGCCAGTACTGCAAAAACTCCACCGGCGGGATGACGTAGCCGCCTTCGCCGAGGATCGGTTCGACGAACACCGCTGCAATTTCATCGGGCGCGACGCGTTGATGAAATAGTTCCTCCGCCGCTTCTTTCCAGGCGCTGGGGCGGTACGGGTTCGCGTAGGGCAGGTGGTGCACGCCCGGGAGCAGCGGTCCGAAATGCCGCCGGTACTTCGCTTTACTGGAGTTCAGCGAAATTGCGCCCAGCGTGCGACCGTGAAAAGCTCCGTGAAATGCAATAAGGTTCGGCCTGCGCGTGTGGCTGCGAGCGAGTTTGATCGCACCTTCGACCGCTTCCGCGCCGCAGTTGGTAAGAAAGACGCGCTTCGGATCGCTGCCGGGTCCTAGGCGAGCTAGACGCTCGCACAGATCGGCGAACGCAGCGTAGTAAAAATCGGTCGCGCAGATGTGAAGGAATTTTTCGGACGCGCTTTTGATCGCCGCAACGACTCTCGGATGCGCGTGACCGGTCGACGCGACGGCAATTCCCGTCATGAAGTCCAGGTAGCGATTGCCGTCGACGTCTTCGACCATCGCGCCCTCACCGCGTTCCACGACGAGCGGGTATTCCTTGATGTACGAGGGCGAGGCATAGCGCCGGTCTTTCGCGATCACCGCCTGCGCCTTCGGGCCGGGGGGCGGGGTCACGATGCGCGGGTAGTTTTTCATGAAGCCTGTCCTCTCACATCATCCGCGTGCGGCTCTGCTCTCGCAGAAACTGCCCGACGTAGTAGGGCCCGCAGCCGCCGCGACCGGTGATGCCGGAACCTTTCCAGCCGCAAAACGACTGCACGCCGGGCCACGCGCCCGTCGTCGCGCCCGTGCGCCGGTTGACGTACAGCACGCCGGCTTCCATCTCGTCGAAGAACCGTTCGATCTCGCGCTCGTCTTGCGAGAACAGCCCGCCCGTCAACCCGAAGTTCGACCGGTTCGATTCCTCCAGCGCCTGATCGAATGAATCTACGATACCTACGGCGAGGAACGGCACGAACAGTTCTTCTTGAAAGAGCGGGTGATTCAAGGGCAGCTGCGCGATCGTGGGTTCGACGAAATTGCCGCGATCGAAGGGCGAATGCTGCAAGCGCTTCCCACCGGCGAGAATCGCGCCGTCGGCCTGCGCCGATCGCACGGCTTTCTCGAAGGTTTCGACGGCGCGCTGATTGATCACCGGGCCGACGTACACCTCGCGCTTGACCGGATCGCCGATGACCAGCGCCTTCGTTTTCTCGACGAGTTTCTCGATGAACGGTTGCGCAACGCGCCGGTCGACGTAAACGCGCGAGCACGCGCTGCACTTTTGTCCCTGCAACCCGAACGCCGAACGCATGACGCCTTCGCTCGCCATGTCGAGATCCGCGCTGGCGGTCACGATGGCGGCGTTCTTGCCGCCGAGCTCGCCGAGCACGGGTTTGGCGTGTTTTCCGGACGCGCCGATTTCACGCAAGAGGCGCATGCCCACTTCCTGCGATCCCGTGAAGGCGACGCCGTCGATGCCCGCGTGACGCGTGAGATACTCGCCCACGACGCGGCCGCTGCCGTAGACGATGTTGAACAGACCGCGAGGCAGTCTCGACTCGGTCATGATGTCGCCGAGCTTGGCGCCGGTCAGCAGCGCGCCTTCGGCCGGTTTGAACACGACGCCGTTTCCGGCGAGCAACGCAGCACTGCACATCCCGGTAGCGAGCGCCATCGGGAAATTGAACGGCGAAATCACCGCGAACACGCCGTACGGCCGAAGTACGTCCTGCGTCAGTTCGTTCTCCGCGAGCTTGCCCAGCGGACGCACGAACCCGTCGGCTTCTTCAACTTGATCCGCGTAGTAGTCGATCAGATCGGCCGATTCTTCGGCATCGCCCAGCGACTCGAAACGCGTCTTGCCGATCTCCACGCTCATGACGGCTGCCAGCTCGTAGCGGCGCTCGCGAATGGTCTGCGCGATCTCGCGCATGGCGGCGACGCGCTCGCGCCAGTCGAGTGCGGCCCAGCGTTTTTGCGCGCGGTGCGACGCCGAAACGGCGAGGTCGACGTCGGCAGTGCTCGCGCTGATGAAGGTGCCGATCAGCAGGTCGCGATCGATAGGCGAGCGGGACTCTTGCTTTTGATCGCTGCCGTCGCCGGCGGCGCCGTCAACGATCGGCATGTGCGTCCGGCCGAACTCCGCCACGACACGCTCGAGCGCGCTTTCAAAGCCCTGATGGATTTCGTCGAGGTTTCCGCCGATTGCCGAATACGTGATCTTCGGCTGCGCGCGAAGCGTAGGTGCGGTCATGCCGGGATTCTCCTTTGGGACGTTTGCGCGATGCTGCGTTCCAGCAGCGTCGCGAGTTCTTCGATTTGCTCTTCGGTAATGGTGAACGGCGGTGCAATCATCACGAGATCGCCGTTCCTGCCGTCGGCGTGTCCGACGTTCGGCCAGAGCACCAGGCCCAGGTCTTTCGCGTTTTCCACCAGCCGCTCCGCGAGAGCGTCCTCGCGCGGAAAAGCGCGCTTGGTGCGGCCATCCGCAACGAACTCGATCGCCCACAGCATCCCGATGCCGCGCACGTCGCCGACGATCTCGTTTTCGATTCGCTTCAGCCGCGCGCCCAGCTTTTCACCGACGCGAGCAGCGCGTTCGACGAGATCGCGCTTTTCGACGTAATGCTGTACGGCCAAGCCTGCAGCGGCGGACAGCGGATTGTGCGAGTAGGTTTGCGCGTGCATGAATCCGCCGCTGCCGTGCGCGATCGTTTCCACGATGGTGCGTTTGGCGATCAGCGCGGAAAGCGGGGCGTATCCGCCGTTGAGGGATTTGCCCATCGTGATGACGTCCGGCGTCACGCCGAAGTGCTGGATGCCGAAAAATTTGCCGGTGCGGCCGGCGCCGGTCAGCACCTCGTCGCAGATGAACAGCACGCCGTGCCGATCGCAGATCTCGCGGACTCGCGCGAAGTAGTCGCGCGCCGGTACCGATGCGCCGGTGGACGATCCGCCGATCGGTTCGGCGATGAACGCGGCGACGTTTTGCGCGCCCGCTTGCACGATCGCGGCTTCCAGCGCAGAACCATCGACCTCGCGGCGGTACGGATACGGCGCGTCGATCATTACGACGTCGGTGAGCCACGGCGCGAACATGGCTTTGTAGTGACCGCGCGCCGAGGCCGCTAACGCGAGCATCGTGTTGCCGTGGTAGCCGGGAGCCTGCGCGATGACGACGCGCCGCTGATGCTGGCCCCGTTCGACGTGATACTGTCGCGCTAGTTTGAGCGCCGCTTCGACCGCCTCGGACCCGCTGCTCAGAAAGTAGGCCCGGTCCAGCCCCTCGGGGGCCTTGCGGGCCAGCAGTGAGGCCAGTTCCTCCACCGGCTCGTTCGTGAAGGCCGTCCCGTTCACGTAGGCCACCTGCGCCGCTTGCCGGCCCAGCGCCTCGGCGACTTCCGCAACGCCGTGGCCGATGCTGCAGACCATCGCGCCCCCGCAGGCGTCCAAATAGCGCTTGCCGGCGTCGTCGTAAAGGTAGACGCCCTCGCCGCGCACGATGCGCGGGACCCTCTGGCGAAGCTTGCGGTAGAAGACGTTGCTCATGGTCGAATTTTTCGGTGCTCGGGGCATATTCGCCGAGATTTATTCGGAGGAATACGCTACAGTATACTGCATATATCCGATAAAACGCTGCTTTCTCCAAATGAAGAGGCAAACCCCATGGGGCAGACGCTGAGCCTGCGGGACGCCGTCCGGCGGCACGTCCACGACGGGGACGTCGTGGCGATGGAGGGGTTCACCCACCTGATCCCGTTCGCGGCCGGGCACGAGGTCATCCGGCAGCGCAAGCGCGATCTCACGCTCGTCCGCATGACGCCGGACCTCATTTACGATCAGCTGATCGGCACCGGCTGCGCCCGCAAGCTCATCTTCTCCTGGGGCGGCAATCCGGGAGTCGGCTCGCTGCACCGCTTCCGGGACGCGGTCGAGAACGGCTGGCCGCGACCCCTGGAGATCGTCGAGCACTCTCACGCAGCGATGGCCGCCGCTTACGCGGCCGGGGCTTCCAACCTGCCGTTCGGAATGCTGCGCGGCTACGTCGGCTCCGATCTCGTCAAGCACAATCCCACCATCAAGTGGGTTACGTGTCCGTTCACCGGCGAGGAACTCGCGGCCGTGTCGGCACTGCGGCCGGACGTGAGCATCGTGCACGCGCAGCAGGCCAACCGCGCCGGCGACGTGCTGATTCACGGCATCGTCGGCATTCAAAAGGAAGCGATTTTGTCGGCGAAGCGCGCGATCGTCACCGTCGAAGAGATCGTGGAGAAATTTTCCCATCCGCCGCATTCGGTGGTCATTCCGAATTGGGTGATTACGGCGGTTTGCCGCGTTCCGGGAGGCGCGAAGCCCTCGTACGCGCACGGCTACTACCATCGCGACAATGCGTTCTACATTGAATGGGACGCCATTTCACGCGATCGCGATCGCTTCACCGCGTGGATAGAGCAGAACGTCATGAGAGCGCCCGCACGTGTCTGAGTACACGAACGACGAATTGATGGCAATCGAGGCGGCGCGCGGCCTGCGCGACGGCGACGTCTGCTTCGTCGGCATCGGGCTGCCGTCCACCGCGGCCAACCTCGCGCGCCTGACGCACGCGCCGAACATCGTGCTCGTCTACGAATCCGGCACGATCGGCACGCGCCCCGACGTTCTGCCGCTCTCTATCGGCGACGGCGAACTCGCGGAAACCGCCGACGCCGTCGTGTCCGTTCCCGAAATCTTCGCGTACTGGCTGCAAGGCGGACGCATCGACGTCGGCTTTTTGGGTGCGGCGCAGATCGATCGCTACGGCAATTTGAACACGACCGTCATCGGCGATTACGCGAAACCCAAAACGCGGCTGCCCGGTGCGGGCGGCGCGCCCGAGATCGCCACGTCGGCCAAAGAAGTGCTGCTGATCGTCAAGCAAGACCGCCGCACCTTCGTCGAGCGTCTGGATTTCGTCACGACCGCGGGATACTTGACCGGCGGAGACAGCCGCGCGAAATCCGGTGCACCGGGCGCCGGCCCGACGCGCGTGATCACCAATCTCGGCGTGATGGAACCGGATCCGTTCACGAAAGAACTCACGCTCGTGCAACTGCATCCGGGCGTCGAAGTCGAACAAGTGCGTGCCGCGACGGGTTGGGATCTGAAAGTCGCGAAAGAATTACGCCGCACGCCCGAGCCGTCGCCGCAGACGCTTGCGGTTCTTCGCGATTTACTCGCGCGCACGAAGGCGGCGCATGCCGCTCAAGCCCACTCGGGATGCCACTGACGGTTTTCAACGAGGCGCAGCATCTCGCGAACGAAACGTTCCTCGCCTTGTAGGCGCGACACCGCGTGCGAATTCGCAAGCGTCGCCGGTCCCGAGCGTGACGCGGGCTCGCCGAAGAGACGTTTCAGCCGCTGTTTGTGGATCGCAAGTTCCCTCGATCGCCGCAGCAGCAGGCGGATCGCTTGCGCGCGCGATAGCTGACCCAGCAAGACCAAAGCAATTTCGAGCGCGGAAGCGCCCGCCTCGGTATCGCTGACGATTCCTTTCAAGATTTCTTGAAAGCGCTCTTCGCCTTTGGAAGTCAAATGGTACACGACTTTGGATCGCGCCGGGCCCCGGTGCGCTTTGGCGCTGCCGCGCCCCAAGTATCCCGCATCCGCAAGCCGGCCGACGAAGTCGTAAATGTTGCCTTGTCCAAGTCCGCGATAGAGCGCCGTATGGCGGCGGACCGTGTGATCGATGGCGTACGCGGAAAGCGGCTGACGCCGCACGATGCCCAGCACGAGCAGCTCGCGTCCCGAATCGATGCGTTTCAACCCGTTGCGACGCTTATCCATCGCTTCCTCGACGATTTCATGCGCTGATGATACGCCAGAAACGCAACCGGTACCACGAAAAGCGTCAGCAAGAGAGAGGTGGAGAGCCCGCCGATCAGCACCGTTCCGAGCGCGCGCCGGTACTCGGCGCCGATCGTATTTCCGAGCGCCAGCGGCAGCATCCCGGCAATCATCGCAAAGGTCGTCATGAGAATCGGCCGCAAGCGCGTCTGGGCCGCTTGCAACATCGCATCGTAGGCAGGCTCGCCCCGCCGCACGCCCCGTTGCGCGTACTCGACGAGCAAAATGGCATTCTTCGCGACCAGACCGACGAGCATGACGATGCCGAGCATCGAATACAAGTTCAAGGTTTGATATTGCAGTACGGAAGCCGCGGGGAAGACGTTCTTCAAGACGTTCAGCACGTACAAGGTGCCCAGCGCGCCGACGGATGCGAGCGGCACGCTCGTCATGATGATCAACGGTAACGTGTAACTTCCGTAGAGCACCGCGAGAATCACGTATACGCACAGCAGCGAAATGGCGAATGCCGCGGCAATGCGCGTTACCGTATCGAGAAATTGCTCGACGTCGCCTCGCGGTTCGATAACGGCGCCTTCCGGCAGAAATCCCGGCTCGCGCAGCTTGCGGGACAGCGCGGACGTCAGGACGCTGATCGGCACGCCGTCTGCCGGGTTCGCGCTGACGGTCACGATGCGGCGTCCGTCCTCGCGCTCGATCACCACCGGCTGCTTCGACGCGCGAATCATCGCCAAATCGCCAAGTGGAATCAGGCGACCGTCGCTGCTGCGCACGGTCTGCCTGCTCTCCAGTTCCAGGTTGCCGCGCTCGGCGCCGCTGCCCTGCACGACGACGTTTACCAGCCCGGACGGAAGACGCGCTTTGGACGCAATCGCGCCGCCGGTGGCAAGGCGAGCGGTTTGCGCGGCGTCGTCCGCGGACACGTTGAGCAAACGCGCCTTCTCCGGATCGATAGTGATTTGCACGTATGGGGCCAGACCCAGCGCGCTGGTTCGCACGTCGGCCGCATTCGGATTCGCCCGCAGCACGCGGGCGATGCGGTCCGCGGCTGATTCGACGACGCCGGGATCGCCTCCGACGTTGTAGCTCACGGGAGCGGCGCCGCCCATGCCTTTTCCCGCGCCGGCAATCGACGCGGCCGGTACGAGATACGCGAGCCGTTTCGCTTGTTCCGTTACGTCGTTTCCGGAAGACGTGGGATCGGCAAGCACGATCGCCAGCTGCGCGACGTTCGAGGCAAATACGTCGGAGGTGCCGTTGAACGCGCGGCCGGCGGTCGTTTCGATGTGGCGAATCGCGGCGTTTTCCAGAAGCGCGTTCGTAAGTTTGAGCGCGGCCGCATCGGTGACCGCCAGCGGCGTGCCCGCGGGCATCGTGATATCCAACGTGGTGACGCCGCGATTCACCGGCGGCGAAAATTCGCTCGGAATGGCACCGGCCATCAGAAGTCCGAGCGGTATCGCGCACGCCAGCGCCGCGAGAATCAAAACCGGCGCGCGGTTTTTCCATGCGGCCGGAAGCCAAACCCCGGCGTAGCGATCCGCAAGCGCACGCTCCCAGCGCTCGAAGGCGTTGAGCACCGCGTGCCAGCCCGCAAAGGCGCGTATCGCAAAGCCGGTACGAAACGTCCACGGAAAGGTTTTCGCCCGGGCCCGAAGCGCTGCAACGATGTCGGCAAAGCGCAAGCCATTCAGGTCCAGCGAGCGGTGCGCGAGCGCCCAACGCGCGGTGAGCACGGGCGTGAGCGTGAATGAAACGAGCAGCGAAAACGCGGTCGCGAAGACGATCACCAACCCGAATTCGCGCATGAACTCCCCGATGATACCGCTCATCAGCGCGATCGGCGCGAACACTGCGACATCCACCAGCGTGATCGCCGCCGCTGCGCCGCCGAGTTCACGTCGGCCGGCCAAGGCCGCTTCATCCGGCGAGCGCGCGGTCTTCGCGTATCGCGCGATGGCCTCGATGATGACGATCGAATCGTCCACCAGGATGCCTATAGTCAGCGAGAGACCCATTAAGGAAAGCACGTTGAGCGTGAATCCCAATACCCACATGGCGACGAACGCCGCGCACAGCGAAGTGGGAATCGCAACGGTTGCGATGGCCGCATTGCGCCACGCGTGCAAAAACAGCAGCATGACGAGCACGGTGAGGACGATGCCTTCGCCGAGCGTTTGCAGCACGCCCGCGACGGCAGCGTTCGTAGAGGGCGCATCCGTGCGGACTTCTTCGAAGCGGAGCAGCGGATACTGTGCGGCCAGACGCGCGAAGGTTTTCCGCGCGTTCGCGATCGTGCGCAGCGCATCGAAGCCCGACGTATTCGACACGTACAAGATCGCCGAGCGATCCCCGTCGACGCGCGCGATCGTGCTTGCATCGGCATATCCGTCCTGCACGTCCGCGAGGTCGCCGATGCGCGCCGACGTCGCGCCGAAGGCAACCGGAACGTCCTCGAGCGCCTTCGAAGATGCAGCGGCGGCATCGATTCCGATGACCGGCTCGACCGTCGACCCGCGCAGCACGCCGCCCGGAAAGACGTCGTTGCTCGCGGCCGCGGCCCGGAACACGTCCAATGCGCTCGCATGCAACGCATCGAGCGCCCCACTACGCGGCCGGATGGTGAATTGCCGCGTTTGGACACCGCCGGCAAGCACGCCGGATACGCCGGTAGTGGCGCGCAGCGCCGGTTCGATCCGATGCGTCAAAAGGTCGGAAAGCTGAGCGTCCGAGACCAGCGCCGAGCTGACCGCTTCTTCGAGTACGGGAGCCTGCGCAGGATCGTTTTTACCGACGACGGGCGGCACGAGATCGGCCGGCAGATTGACGCGCGCGGCGTCGACGGCTTGCTGAACGTTCGCGCGATCCACGTCCACGTTGCTGCCGAAACGAAAGCGCACGATGAGTTCCGCCGCGCCGTTTTGCGCGGACGCCGAGATGCGCGAGAGATCGGGCAAACCGTTGAGTTGATCTTCGATCGGCTCGACGATCAGCCGTTCGATTTCACTCGCTCCTGCGCCGGGATAAGTCGCCGCAACCGTGACGACGGGCAGCGAAACCGGCGGAAGCGTACTGCGTCCCATCCTCGCCAGGCCCAGTAAACCCAGCAACGAAACCAGCGCGAAGAACAGCGTGACCGGTATCGGGTTTCGCAAACAGTAGCGCGTGAGCGGCACGCAAGCATCTTTTCCGCGCGGCCCTTCCGCTGCTGCCGCGCTCGGGGCGAAATTACTTCAGAATGGAGTAATTTCGCCGCGTAACGGCTTTCCGTGAGATTCAATCGCGGCGTATGCTCTCACCATGAACAACACATTTCGCATCCTCGTTGCCGCGGGCATTCTTGCGTTCGCGGGTTTCCAGCCCGCCGCGGCGCAAATGATGGGACACAAGCCGCCCGTTCCTATGTCGCCGCTGCAATTCTCGCAGGCGTCGGCGGGACAAAAAGTCCAGATAGCGGTGCGCGTTACCGCAGTCAAGCGCAATACGCTCGTCGCGCAGCTTCTCCAGCACGAAACCGATTCGCTGGCCAAAGCTACCTCAACGCGCGTTACGCTGTATTATCCGGATGGGACGCCGGTAATCATGGGCACGGCGCAAGACATCGTGCCCGGCGCGGTGCTGTTCGTGTACGGTGTCGTCACGAAGCCCGGTCATGTAGACGTAAAACAAGCCGTGGTCGACACGCGCTTCGTAAAGGTGCAATAGGCTGGACGCATCCGACCTCGCCGCCTGGACCGCGCTGGCGCTGATCCCGCTGGGCGCCGGCGCGGGATGGGCGTTGCGACGTTGGGGCAAGGGCGGCTTTTCCATTCGACTGCGCCCGCATTACGTCTTGGGATACGCCGCCCTCGGGTTCGCGATCGTGCATATGCTTTTCGCGATGCCCGCAGCTGCGGCTGCGAACGGCAGCGGCATTTGGTTCGCGACCCTCGCAACGGCGGGTCTGGGTTTGCAAACCTTCGTGGGCACGAACTTGCAATCGCCTGGAATATATCGCGGACTGCTGCGCCGCTGGCACATGACGCTGTTTTGGGCGATCGTGGTTCTGGCGGTGCTGCACGTCGCGCTCAACGGTGCCTTCCAGTTCGCCGCCCTCCAAGGACGCGGCGCGCCGCGGAGCGCAGTAGCAGGGTTGACGCCGTTTCTAAAAGGAGAAGTCCTGCCGTGTCCACCACGCTCACCGCTAAGAAAACCCCAATCACCGTTGCGTATGGAGACGGCATCGGGCCGGAAATCATGGATGCCACGCTACGCATCATCATGGCGGCAGGCGCGCAGCTCGACATCGAAAACATCGAAATCGGCGAGAGCGTCTACAATCGCGGCTTAGGCAACGGTATCGAAGACTCGTCGTGGGATTCGCTGCGCCGCACCAAGGTGTTCCTGAAGGCACCGATTACGACTCCGCAAGGCGGCGGTTTCAAATCGTTGAACGTCACCGTGCGAAAGACGCTGGGCATGTACGCGAACGTCCGGCCGTGCGCGTCGCTCCATCCGTACGTTGCCACGAAACATCCGAACATGGACTTGGTGATCGTGCGTGAGAACGAGGAAGACGTCTACGGCGGCATCGAGCACCGCCAGACCAATCAGGTCACGCAGTGTCTCAAGCTCATCTCGCGGCCGGGCAGCGAACGCATCGTGCGCTACGCGTTCGAGTACGCGCGCGCGAACAAGCGCAAGAAAGTCACGTGCTTCACCAAAGACAACATCATGAAGATCACGGACGGTCTGTTCCATAAAGTTTTCGACGAAATCGCAAAGGACTATCCCGACGTCGAGAACGAGCACTGGATCGTCGACATCGGCGCCGCGAAGATGGCGGACACGCCGGAAGCTTTCGACGTGCTGGTGATGCCGAATCTCTACGGCGACGTGCTTTCGGACGTCGCTGCGCAAATTACGGGCTCCGTCGGTCTGGCGGGTTCGGCGAACATCGGCGATCATTGCTCGATGTTCGAGGCGATCCACGGCTCCGCGCCGCGCCGCGCCGGCCAAAACCTCGCAAATCCGTCGGGTTTGCTGCACGGAGCGCTGCTCATGCTCACCCATATCGGGCAAGGCGAGGTAGCCGAGAAGGTGCACAACGCGTGGCTTGCGACGATCGAAGACGGCGTACACACCTACGATATTTACAAGGAAGGCGTGAGCAAGCAAAAAGTCGGCACGCGTGAATTCGCAGACGCCGTCATTGCGCGTCTCGGGCAAAAACCGGAACATCTCAAAGCAGTGGAGTACGCAAAAGGCGCGCAGATGGACCTCGCAATGCGTGCCCCCGGCGCAAGCGCGAAGAAGGCGCACGTGGGGGTCGACGTCTTCATCGATTTACCGGGTGGAAATCCCGATCGCATCGCGGAGAAGCTGCGCGCAGCCGCGGTGCCGGGCGCGAAGCTCACCGTCATCGCCAACCGCGGAACGAAAGTCTGGCCGCAAGGCAATCCCGACACGTTCTGGAGCGATCACTGGTCGTGCCGCTTTGAATCCGACGGCACGCCGTTCACGACCGCGCACGTAGTGCAATTGATCGAGGCGGTCGGCAAGGCCGGATTCGACGTGATCAAGACGGAGAATCTGTACACCTTCGACGGGCAGCGCGGCTACTCGCTGGCTCAAGGCCAATAGCCGGCGCGGTCCGCTACCGTTTGCGCAACGCGAGCAGCGTGCGGACGACGTGTATGGCCGCCGCTGCGACCGCGATCCAGAAGATGGCGCCGATCCATCGCTGCCACCCTTGCGGGTGGTAAAACAGCATGACGACCGCGAGCGCGACGATGCAGGCCGCCGCCAGCATCGTGGCGTTCGCGCGCTCGACGATGCGTTCGAATCGTCCGATCGTTTCGTCCAAATCTTCGACGCGCGTCCACACGCGCACGTTTCCGCGTTCGATTTGCCCGAGGACGCGATCCACACGGCGCGGCAGCTCGATGCTGAGCTGCGCGGCATCGACCGCGGAATCGCGCACGCGATCCACCCACTGATCGCCGGACAGCCTTCCGTAAAGGATCTTGTCCGTCAAGGGCTCCAGAAGCGTGCTCAAACTCGTGCTGGGATCCAGCGTCTCGAGCAGCCCTTCCGTCATGACGAGCGCTTTGAAGAGCAGCGCGTAGTTGCCCGGCAGACGCATGCGATTGCGGCGAACCAAATCCAGTAACTCACCGATGGCCTCGCTGAAGCGCACGCTTTCCAAGTTTTCACCCACGTAGCGCTCCAGCATGCGATCGACTTCCGTTACGATCGCGCCGCGTTCGATGGGATGGGCCGGCGCCGCGATGTCGATGATGCGATCGGTCAAACGTTCCGCGTCGCGCCGGTCGATCGCGACAAAGACCTCGGCAACGCGGCGCCTCGCTTCGGGCGTGAGGCGCCCCACCATACCGAAATCGAAAACCGAGACCATGCCGTCGTCTCGAATCAAAATGTTTCCGCCGTGCGGATCGGCGTAGAACAAGCCTTCACTCAGTGCGGGTTCCAGAACGAAACGCGAGATGCGCCGGGCTGCGGAGCTGCGCCGCCTTTTGCTCAGCCGAACCGCGTCTTCCACCCGCATGCCGTCCACGCGCGTAAGCGTGAGCACGCGCGAGGTCGAGTATTGCCGTACCACCTCAGGTAAATTGAAACCGGCTTCCTGCCCGAACAGCTGCACGAACGCGCGCGCGTTGGCCGCTTCCTTCGTGTAATCGAGTTCGTTTCGCAGCGTGTCGGCGAATTCGCGCAGGAGTGCCGGCACGTCGTAAGGTTCCAGCGCCGGAAAACGCTCGGTCCATGCACGAGCTTCGTCCGCGAGAATCGCAAGATCCGTCTCGACGAGATCCTCGACCCCGGGTTTGCGAACCTTTACGATTGCGTCGCGCCCGTCGGGCAGCCGCGCGTTGTGTACCTGACCGATCGACGCACTCGCCGCCGGAGTGCGATCGAAAGACGCGAACAGCTCCTCCGGCGGTGCGCCCAACTCGTCGCTGATTACGCGCACGATTTCGCCCACGGGAATCGGCGGGACGGAATCCTGCAGCTTGCGCAGTTCGTCGCGGTAGGCATTCGGCAAAAGGTCGGCGCGCGTGGAAAGCAGCTGCCCGACCTTGATGAACGTGGTGCCGAGTTCTTCGCACGCCTCGCGCACGTGCCGCGCGCGGGCGAAATCGTCGCCGACGAGCGCGCCGCCGATGCCGTGGCGAGCAAGCGTCGCCATGATTTGGCGGTATCGCGCGCCCTTGCTTTGACGCGAGCTCGGAGCCGGGGCTTCTTCCTGCATGGTGCCCCTCGCTTATTCCCACAGCTGCATGGGGAATCAATAGAGTATGCCGATTGAGTCTTCCGATACCGTCGTTTACCGCCCGAACGTAGTTGGCAGCCTCGATGGAACGACGAAACTTCGCTGGCCGCACAACTTCGGCGCGTACCGCCTCACCGACAAGGACTTGGCCCGCGGAAGTTTGCTTGGGGGCGAGAAACTGCAGCTCTCGCTGAAAGCAACCGGCGCCATCGAGCGCATCTATTGCGTGGATGCGGGCTCGCCGCTCTTCGGGGCTTTCGTGGTGAAGCACTGGGACGAGCGCGCCGGCATGAAACTCGATCCCGCCGGCGGTCACTTCTTTCTGTACCCCGAACACCAAGAACATCGGTACATGCTTACGAACGGCGTCTACGTCTTCGAAGACGTGTTCGTCGACGCGGAGGGTGAGGCCGCCTACTACGTGGTCAAACTCACGAACGACGCCGAGGAAGAACAACGCATCGCGACCTACGCGTTCTGCGAACTGGCCAAGGATTTGAAAGACGAGATCGCGGTACGTTACGACGACGCGCTGCACGCATTCGTCGTGAAGAGTTGCGATCAGCCGGATCTCGTGCGCTTGATGGGGGCGTCGCGCGCGCCCGTCAGTTACGAAGTGTCCATCGATCACGCCAAAGCGGTGACCGGCTATTGCCCGGGACGCCTTTCCAACACGACGCAGGCTCCCGCGGGTCTTCCTTGCGGCATCATGCACTTCTCCACGTCATTAGGCAAAGGCGAAACGGCCACACTCGTCTTCAAGTTCGTTCTGAGCGCAAAGGGCGAAGCTTCTGCCGGCGAAACGTTTCAGCGATCGCCGCGCGCCGAAGTCGCGCTCGAGCGGACGCAGCGGCGTTACCACGATCAATTGGAGCGATCGGTCGCCGTCACGCCGAACCGCGAAATCAACCGCGGCATCCTTTGGGCCAAGACCAACATGCTCCGCGTCATGCTGCGTCCCGATTCCGGAGCGACCTTTACGAACGATCCGATGGAATCCACGCACACCGTAGGCCGTGACGCGGCGTGGTTCTGCGCGGGCGCGGACTATTTTCGCCCGGACTTCGGCGGCGAGTGTCTTTCGCAGTTCATTAAACGCCAAGAACGCAGCGGCATGTTCGTCGAGTATTACGACATGCTCAGCGACGAACGCGAGGATTTCGGTCTAAACGTCAACGACGACACGCCGCTGCTGCTTTGGAGCATCTGGCATCATTTTCAAGTCACGGGCGACCGGCAATTTTTGGAATACGCCTATCCCGCAGCGCTGAAAGCGGCCCGCTATCTGCTCGCGCAGCGTAACGCGCAGGGACTGATCTGGTGCACATCCCATGAAACGGGCTCAAAGGGCATCGTCGGCTGGCGAAACGTCATACCCGACTACCGTTTGAGCGGCGCGACGACGGAATTGAACAGCCTCTGCTTTAGCGCGTTCAAATGCGTCGCGCACATGGCCCGCGTGCTTGGCGACGAGAAGACCTGTTCGCAGTTCGAAACGCATGCGCTCGAACTCAAAGATGCCATAAATACGCACCTGTACAATCCGGGCAACGGCCTGTACTACCTGAACATCGACGTCGACGGCACGCCGCGCAGCGACGTCACGGCGGACTTGCTCTTCCCCGTGATGTTCGGCGTTGCCGATCGAACGATTGCGACGCACGTCATTCGGCGTCTGAGCGATCACGACTTTTGGACGCCGGGCGGCATGCGCACCATTCCATACGACGCCATAAACTACACGCCCGAGGGTGCGAGCGGGTGTCTGGGCGGCGTATGGAACGGCGTGACGTTCTGGTACGCGAAAGCCGCCGCCGAATTCATGCCGGACTTCAGCGAAGAGGCGCTGACGAAGGGCTTTCAAAACTACGCACGCGATCCGCAGCGCAACAACACGGTTCCGGGAGAATTTTCGGAGTGGCTTCACGGCGAGACGCTCGTCAACCAGGGCATGCCGCTCTCGCCGTGGTTTCCGCCGCGCTACATCCTCGCGGTCATCGAAGGCCTTTTCGGTTTGGACATCACGGGCACTGAGCCGCGTTTGCGGCCAAACCTGCCGTCGCGTTGGAACTGGTGCGGCCTGCGATCGGTGCCGTTCCGCGGGAAGTCGCTCACATGCTTCTTTGCCCGAGTACCGGAGTTGCGCTTGTGGTGCAGCGTTCCCGTGACGTGCAGCACCCAAAGCGAGGTCCTGCCGGACGACGTGAGCGAACGGTTCTTGGCAAGCGGCGACGAGGCGATCACGGCCGCGCTCGCCGGCGGCGATCGCATCGTCGGCGTGATCGGCAACGTTCAAAACCGTACCGTGACTTCCGCGGTGCGCTTGCTGGACGCCGGATCCGCGCACACGATGCGCGCGTACGACAGTTTGCGCCGTCAGTGGAGCGAACCGCGCGTGGTGAGCGCGGACGAACTGCAGGGCGGCATTACCGTTTTGCTCGAGCCGTCCGGTTTTCAGCTGATCGAACTTACGCGAACCGGCGGGTAGAACGGCCCGGCGTTTCAAGACGAGAGGGGCGGCGCGGTTTCGTTCAGAGCGAGCAGGCGCGCGCGGCCTGAGGCAACCTCGACGCGCGTTACGCTTGCCGGGTCGAACCGGACCTCGCGCTCGCCGAAATACGTGTGCAGCATCGCATGGAGCGGCCCCGCGTGCGTAACGACAAGCACGTGCCGGTGCGCGGACTGTTCCAACTCGCGCAGCGCGTCCGCCACGCGTCGCCGCACCTGCGCAAAAGACTCGCCTCCGCCGGGCGCATACGACCTTGCCGCCGTTCGGCCGTGCTCGCGCAGATCGGGCCGGCGCGCGACGATCTCTTCCCACGTCAAGCCTTCCCACTCGCCGAACGCGAACTCTCGCCAGCGCGGGTCGATATGCACGGGCTTGTTTGGGCAAATCGCGCGTGCGGTGTCGAGCGCGCGCGAAAGATCGCTCGAGACGACGTAGTCGAACGGTTCGCACCCCAGAAAAGCGGCAAGGGCCTGCGCTTGCGCGCGGCCCTGCTCGTCCAGCGGAACGTCGATCCGTCCTTGAAAGCGGTGCTCGGCGTTCCACCGCGTGCTTCCATGCCGTACGAAGGTGAGGAGAATGCTATATGTCGCCGCGAACCGCTGCTTGCTGTTCGAGCAAATCCACCATGTCGTTCGCGTGTTCTTCTTCAACCGCGAGGATTTGCTCGAGCATGCGGCGCGTCGTCGGATCGTTTTCTCCGAAGAAGCGAATCATCTCGCGATAGGATTCGATCGCGACTCGCTCCGCGACCAGATTTTCCTTGATCATGTCGATCATGTTCGTGCCTTCGCGATACTCGGAATGGCTGCGGCTGCTCAACCCGTCCGGGCTCAGATCCGGCTCGCCTCCCAGCTGGGTTATCCGCTCCGCGATCATGTCGGCATGCTCTTGTTCCTGGTTGGCATGCTCGAGAAATTCGTCGGCAACCGCGTCTTTGTAAATACCGCGCGACATGTAGTAATGGCGCTTGTAGCGCAGGACGCATACGATTTCCGTCGCCAGCGCCTGATTGAGCACGTCGACCGCCTGTTTGACGTCGCCGCGATAGTCGCTGGTGATGGGGCCTTGCATCATGTTTTCGCGCGCGCGACGGCGAAGTTCTTGCACGTCCGACAGAAACGGCGTTGATGTTGTAGTCATGAAGGGCTTATTCCCGTTCTCGTCCTACCAATCCGGCTGTGTGGGCACTTGCCTCACGGAGGAGGACGGCGGTGAATCGGTTCATCCCTGTGCTTTTTGCATCCGGTGCGTTTGCGTTGGCTGCGTGCGGCGGCGGAGGCGCAGGGGGACCGGTGCCTTCCGGCGGGACACCCAGCGCCTCGCCTACGCAGACGCAACCACCGTCGAATACCACGAACGCCTCGGGCGTGGTCGTCGACGACGCCGACGGAAAGCCGCTGGCGGGAGTTCCGGTCTCGCTCATGCCGTGGGCGCCGTGCGGTCCGACGCCTTCGCCGGCCACCGCGATTACACCGAAAAGCGACGGCTGCCCCACGCCGTTGCCGTCGCCGCAGCCGACGACCGATGCTAACGGCAACTTCAGGCTTTCCAACGTCCCGAACGGACAGTACATCCTCGTCATCGGCAGCGACGTTGTGTACACGCCGCCGCCGGGTTACACGCCGCCGAGCTGCACTACCAATTGCGGCACGCCGACGCCTGCGCCGTTCACCGTGCAGGCCGTGGTGCACGACAACGTCACGCTCACCGGCGGCAATCAAACGCTCAAGGCGCCGACTCTTCCAAGCAACTCCTACTACGCGGCGCCCGCATGGGAAACGAACGGGGACTATCGCATCGCGACGCTCGACGTCGGCACCGAAATGCCGTGCTACATCGCCTGGGAATATCTTCGCGCGCAGAACGGACTTCCCGGATCGAGCGTAGACGAATGGCTTACGGAGAACGTCCGCGCCGATAATTACGCTTCGCAACGGAGTGGCACGTTTACACCTGTTACGGACGATATCGTGAATAATCGCGGCGGTGTGTCATGCCAACCCTCAACGCTTGATCAAACGATATTTGCATACAACCCAACTACCAACGCTCATGCCATCGACCCACGCAGTATATGGTTTTCTGGACAGTACCTCGGTTATAGTCCTAGTATAGGTTCAAGCGCCGTCGGGCTGGCTGAGTTTCCGATTGATCCGCGTGCGAACACGGATCCGGTTCAACCTCCGTGGCCCTAACCGCGGCGCTCAATTAAACGACCAGTTCGACGTTGTAGTGTAATTTCGGCTCACGCAGCCATTGTAGAACCTGCTGTACACCTCGTAGGCGTACTTGAAATTTCCGGTCACCATGAAAGGCGCCGAGCTAGACGAAGTCACAATTCCCGTTGTCGGATCGATGAGGGCGGCACCGCTTGGCGTCACGGAGTAAGAATATGCGATCAGGATGACGGGATTACCGTCTTCACCACATCCTTTTGGCGGCGTGAATGTCATTGTAGCAAAACATTGCTGGCCATTTCCTAAGCGTGAAGCACCGCTCGGACAGACTCCGGTAACATTAATGCCTACCAGACCGGTGTCCGGCTCGGGCGTTTGCGTTGCTATCCCGTCGCTTAGCGAAATCGTGCAGGCGCCCGGGGCCGTACTGTTCGCCATGAGCAGCACTCTAGCACCCGTCCCGCTTGCCGGCATCCACGGGCCGAAGCCAGCCACACTACAGGCGTTGCCTCTTATATTAAACGTCTCGCTTGTGCCGCTCGGCTCCCATGCGACGATCACCGGCTGCGTTAGCGGCGTACCGTTCGCGTCGACCTCGCAACCATTGCCGTCGACGTAGACGCCGAGAGCCGATGCGACGTTCGAATCGAGCGAGCCGTCGAAACTCGTATTCGCAGCGTTCCGCCCGACGGCGAAGCATGGCTGACCGCGCGATGACGTGCCGATATGTTCGCCGGAGGTGGCGAGTTGCAGATTTGCGGGCCAGGTTTTGAAGCCGGGCGGCGTGGGCGAAGGCGACGGCGTGTAGTTGAGCACGACGGTGAAACCGGTCGGCGCAGTATTCGTGACGAGTTGCAGATCGCGCCGGAGCGTCGCGCTCGTGATATGAACGTAAGTGATGTTGTTGCCGCCTTGAATCCAAGGGGCCGCAGCGGCATAAAATTTGACGATGCCGTTCTGCAGCGCAGCACCGTTGTAGAGCGGCGAATACACCGGCGTGCTTGGGTCCTGCAGCGCGGTCAGCGGATACGTGTGCGCGTAAAACCCCGTAACGCCGGTGAATGCGACGTCCTGCAGCGGTGAACCGCCGATCGCGCCGGTCCGATAGCGAACCAGCGTGCGCGTCGCGGAATCGTAATCGTACGCCCAGAAGTACGGGCGCTGCTGCGCGTCCCGCGTGTAAAAGTCGACTTCGTGTCCGTCCGCGTTCGATTTTCCGAAAACGTCCGAGGGCGGGGTGTAAATGGCCCACGCGTCGTCTTCCTCCGACGTAAGATCGTCGACGAGTTTGCCCACCGTGCTCTGCTCGGCGTCGCGCGCCGCTTGCAGGCGCGACGTGACCAGAATTTGCGTGAGCACGTGAAGCAGCAGCCACCCGAGAACCACCGCAATGCCGGCGGCAACGACGACTTCCACCAGCGTAAAACCGCGCGCGCGTGAACGCCCCACGCCTAGACGAGTGCCCGAAGGCACGCAGGGCGCGCCATGCCGCGAATCTGCTTAAAGAGCGTTCCGCGGCTCGCGCGCGCAGGTTTTCTTCGCCTAGCGCGATACCTAGCCAGTACGGCAGAAAATGCCGTTCTAAGGAGAAATCCATGTCACGTATTTCTACGGTGACTTTTTGTGTCGCGCTCCTGGCCGGCGGCAGCGTCGCGATCGCGGGCAGTGGCGTGTCCTATATGACTCCCGACAGCCTCAAATGGACAGCCGGAACGGGCCCGGCCAAGGGCAGTACGTCTACGACGCTCACGGGCAATCCCGGCAAAACCGGCTTTGCGGTGGTTCGCGTTCGAATGAACGACGGCTTTGCCAATCAGCCGCACTATCATGCCAATGCCGAATACATAACCGTCTTGCAAGGTACGCTCTTATTCGGTACCGGTGATAAAATCGACAAAAGCAAAGCGCGCGTTCTCCCTGCCGGGTCGTTCATCACGGTGCCCGCAGGCCTCCACCATTGGTCGATGGCGAAAGGCGAAACGATGGAGGAAGTTGCGGGCGACGGTCCGCAAACGAACATTCCCGTCAAGCGCAGCTCGATGTAATCGAGCCGCTCCAAATGACCTTTTGCGGCGCCTGTTTGCATGAATGCGGCAGGCGCCTTTTTTTAGAGATACTCGGCTAAAGCGCTTGATGTTCCGGATCGGCTTCCAAACCTGCAAGGTGCTCATTGCAGCACTCCTCGCGCAGCGTCCACGTTCCGCCTTCCACCTCAAACCACGCATAGGCCGCATTGAGCGCGTGCACCTGACGAAGTTCTTCGATCGAGCGGCCTGCGCGTTCGAGCAGCGCGATGCGCACGACGACGTCATGCGTGACAAGCAGCGTGTTGGCATCCGGTCGGAACGTTTGGACGAACGCCTTCCACCGCTCGAACACGTCCCTCAAACTTTCGCCGCCCTCAAATTTTACGTCTTGAGGATGCTCGCGCCAAGTTCGATAGAGATCCGGTTCGCTTTTGGCAATCTCGTCGCGATAGCGGCCTTCCCAGGTGCCGTGCGCGATCTCCAGCAGCAGCGGTTCGAGTTCGATCGGAACGTTCGTTTTCACCGATAACGGCAGCGCGGTTTGCACGCAGCGCGAGAGCGGGCTTGAAATGATGCGTCGTACGTTCTTGGAAGCCAGCGCGGCGGCAAGGGCCTGGGCCTGCGCTTGTCCAAGCGGTGAGAGCGGCGTTTCCAAACGGCCCTGATAACGCCCCACCGCGTTCCACGTCGTCTCGCCGTGGCGCGCGATGTAAACGTCGATCGGCACGACTAAAATACGGGCGCGTCGACGCGCCGCATTCCGGCTATCGCACGGAGCTGCTCTAAGTCGTCCCGATTCACCGCGCGATCGACTGCGAGCACCATGAGTGCCGGACCACCTTCCGGATCGCGCGCAACCTGCATCGTGGAAATGTTCACGCCGGCATCGCCCAAGATCGTTCCGACGCGGCCCACCATGCCCGGAACGTCTTCATGGCGCGTCACGATCCACGCGCCTTGCGGAATCGCATCGAGTTCGTAACCGTCGATTTGCACGATACGCGGGCCACCTGAAAGCACGGTCGCGCCGACGCGGTGCGGCCCGGCCCAAATCGCCAGCAGCGACGCAAACGCCGCTCCCTGCGGATCCGCGACCACTTCGAGCGCGACGCCGATTTCGCGCGCGACCGCTTCCGCGTTGACGATGGAAACGCGGCGTTCGGTGGTAGTCTGCAGCAGTGCGGCGAGAAACGCCGTGCGAAGCGGCTGCGCGTCCGCGGCGGCGAGTTCTCCGCTGACGTGCATGCGCAGCGGCATGCGCAGCGCGTCGTCGAACAGTTGCGGAAGCAGTCGCCCCAAGCGATCGGCCGCGCCCACGTAAGCGCGAACCCGCTCGGCTTGCGCGCCGGTCGGCGCGGGCGCGTTCACTGCACCGGCCGCGGGCTTTCCGCGCAGCGCATCGGCAACGTCGCGCGCGAGTTCGATAGCAATGCGTTCCAACGCCTCGCGCGTCGAGCCGCCCAGATGCGGCGTCGCCAGGACGCGCGGATGCCGGTGCAACTTCGCACTCGCTGAATCCGGCGGCGGCGGTTCCTGCGCAACCACATCGATCGCGGCGCCGCGAATGCGTCCGGCATCCAGCGCTCGCAATAGCGCCGATTCCTCGATCACGCCGCCGCGCGCGCAATTCACCAGAACCGCGGATTTCTTCATTCGCTCGATCGCGCGCTCGTTCAACATGCCACCCGTTTGCGGCGAAAGCGGAACGTGCAGCGTCACGATGTCCGATCGTTCGAGCAGACCTTCCAGCGCCACGAGTTCCGCACCGAGCGCTTCCGCACGTGATTGCGGAATGAACGGGTCGTGCGCGAGCACGTTCATGCCGAAGGCTCGCGCGCGTACCGCAACGCCGCCGCCGATGCGGCCCAACCCCACGATGCCCAGCGTTTTGCCGAACAGTTCCGTGCCGACGAACGGTGCGCGTTCCCAACGCCCGTCACGGACCGATGCGTTCGCTGTCGCGACGTGACGCACGAGCGCTAGCATCAGTGCAAAAGTTTGCTCCGTTGCGGCAATCGTGTTGGCTGCCGGCGTATTGACCACGACGATGCCGGCCTCAGTCGCCGCGTCCACGTCGATCGCATCCACGCCGACGCCGGCGCGCGCAACCACGCGAATGCGCGGCGCATGCGCCAGCAAATCGCGATCCACGCGCGTTTCGGAGCGGACGATGAGACCGTCCGCATCGCGCAACGCGGATAATAACTCGTCACGCGAGCGGCCGACGCACGAGACCACGTCGATGCCGCGTTCGTGCAGCACCGCTTGTCCGAGATCCGCGAACGGTTCGGCGATGACGACGCGCATTGCGGCAGTGGACATGGCGCGTGGTTCAACCCAGGGGCGCCCGGCTCTTGCGTCGTAGGTCGGCTTTCGTGGCGAAGGGCGAAGAACCGCGTCTGGCGGTTCGGAAAATGTACAAACTCTACATCAACGGCGCGTTCGTTCGCTCCGAATCCGGACGCAGCGATCCGCTCGTGGAAGGCAAAGAGTTCGTCGCCAACATTGCGCGGGGATCGCGTAAAGACGTGCGCGACGCCGTGGTTGCCGCGCGCGCGGCGCAATCAAAGTGGTGGAAAGCCGCGCCCGCCACGCGCGGTCTGGTGCTCTACCGGCTCGCCGAGATGATGGAGGCGCGCCGCGCAGAATTCGTGGATCGCACGCGCGACGAAGCGGAAGTCACGGCGGCAATCGATCGCGTGGTGTGGTACGCCGGTTGGTGCGACAAATACGCCGCGCTGCTGTCCACGCGCAATCCCGTCGGCGGTCCGCACTTCAATTACTCCACGCCCGAACCGATGGGCGTCGTCGGCATGATCGCCCCCGACGAACCGCCTTTGCTCGGCCTGGTTTCCGTGCTCATGCCGGCGCTCGTCGCGGGCAACGCCGTCGTGCTCATCGGCTCGGAAACGGACCCGCGCACCGCGGTGGTATTCGCCGAAGCGCTCGCAACAAGCGACATCCCGCCGGGCGTGGTCAATATCATCACCGGTTTTAAGAGCGAACTCGCGCCGGTGCTCGCCAAGCACATGGATGTGAACGCTATCGCTTTCACCGGCAACCCGCAAACGGCGGAGTTGCAAAAGGCCGCGGCCGAAAACGTGAAACGCACGCGGATTTTCCCGTCGCGCACGGTACGAGAATGGTTTTCACCGGCGGCGCAAAGTTTGGACGATATCGCGGCCTACAGCGAAATCAAAACGATTTGGCACCCCGCCGGGATTTAGCATCGATATGAACGCTTCTCGTTGTATCGTTTCCGGCACCGCGGCCCTCGCCGCCGCATCGCTGTGCTGCGCAAGCCTCTCGCAGGCTGCGCAGCCGCCGACCGTCGACGATGCACTCAAACAAATCGCCGCCTTCGCGCCGCAAGCGTTATCGGAGCAAGGCGCGCCGGGCATGGCGGTAGCGATTACGGATCGCACGCACACGTTGAGGATTCTCACACTCGGCTACGCCAATCTGGACGCAAAGCTTCCGGTTACGGAGAGCACGCGTTTTCCGATCGGTTCGATCACCAAAGGCATGACGGCGCTCGCGCTCATGGAAGCACGCGATGAGGGGCGGTTCGATCCCTCCAAACCCGTTGACGCGTATTTGCCGTGGTTTTCCATCAACTCGTCGGGGAAGACGATCTACGCGCATCAGTTGCTCTCGCACACCGCGGGCATACCGGACGACTTTTCGATTTCCCCGGGGTACCTGTATTCCGTGGCGGCGCTGCGCAACGCGCACACGATCTTCCCTCCGGGAACGAGTTGGTCGTATTCCAACGACGGCCTAGCAACCGCCGGCGCAATGCTGGCGGCGATCGACGGCGTCCCGTGGGCGCAATCGGTGCGAAGCCGCGTTTTCGACAAACTCGGCATGACGAATACCAGTGCTATTTTCACGCCGCAGACGTTGGCGGACGCCGCACTCGGTTACGTCTTCGAAGATTCAAACGTCGTCACGCCGCCGAACCCGCGGCTCGTCGCCTCGCTGCCGGGAGACTTCGTAGATCCCGCGGGCTCCGTCATATCCTCGCCGGAAGATATGGCGAAATACATGCGGTTTATCCTGAATTCCGGCGTCGCGGACGACGGAAAGCGCGTGCTTTCAGACGCGTCGTACCGCTTGTGGACCACGCCCGACACCAATAACGGCAAAGTTGCCGGCGAAGCGGGGCCGCAATTGGAAGAGGCGCCGCTGCTGTATCAACATTACGCCTTCGGGCTTGCGGTGCACACCGAAAACGGCGATACGATCGTCGGACATACGGGCGGCATCGCGGGCTATTCCGCCTGCATGGAAACCGACGTCACGCGCGGATTCGGCGTGATTGCCATGTCGAATTTGGTCGAGGCTCCACTGCACCCATGCGCGATCGTCCTGTATGCCATGAAAGTGCTGCAGGCACAAAGCGCGGGACAGCCGCTCCCGCCGATGCCGGCGCCCCAAGGCAATTATTTGCAGCGGACCGCGGTAACGAACGCCGCGCAATACGCCGGAACCTATACGGCGCCTGACGGAACGGCACTGCAAATTACGGCGAACGGCAACACGCTAAACTTGCAGACGGATCGGGGATCCAAACCGCTTTATCCGCGCGGCGGCGACACGTTTTACGTCGACGATCCGCGTTTTCTGGCCCTTGGATTAACCTTCATGCGCGACAAAGCGGGCAAAGTCGACGAAGCCGCATCGGGCAGTCAATGGTTTGCCGGCGCTTCTTACACGGGACCGCGTGCGTTTCCATATTCGCGGCGCTGGGACGAGCTGACCGGCCGTTACGAAAGCCTCGGCATCTGGGGTGTTCCGGGCGCAAGCCGCGTGTTCGTACTGAAAGGGCGCCTTTTACTCGACGGCGCCGCGCTGGAGCCGCAGACCGACGGGTCCTTCAAAGCCGGCACGTCGACGGTGCGGTTCGATACGCGCGCCGCAGGAAAGATGCAGCGCATGCGCATCGACGACTTCGATTTCTATCGCATCGATCTGCCGTGATGCGCCGAGGTTGCAAACCCTTTACAGAGGGTGCCGAACGTCCGGTAGGCTGAGCCACCGCCGCCGGCCAACGTAGAGCCCGTGAGTTACCGGCTGGTGCCCATGCATCAGCGCATGGCGAACGCGCTGACCTACGGGGAATTCGAGCTGTACTATCAGCCCGTCGTCAATTTAGCCGGCGGGCAGATCGTCGGCGTTGAAGCGCTGTGCCGCTGGCTGCAGCGCGACCAGACCGTGGCTATGCCCGAAACGTTCATCGCGCAAGCCGAAACGTCGGGGTTCATCATCCCGCTCGGACAATGGGTGCTGCGCACCGCTGCGGAGCAGGTCCGAACGTGGCAGCAAAAATTTCAACCTCACTTGCGCCTCGCCGTGAATCTCTCCGGACGCCAGTTTCTGCACTTCAACCTCATCAAACAGGTCGAAGAAGCGCTCTCGCAGACCTCGCTGCCTCCGGCCGATCTCGATTTTGAAATCACCGAAACGACCGCGATGCACAACGCCGAGGAGAGCGTGGGCGTGATGCGTCAGCTGAAATCGCTCGGCATCGGTCTTTCGCTGGACGATTTCGGAACGGGCTACTCGTCGCTGAGTTATCTCAAGCGGTTTCCCATCGACGTACTGAAGATCGACAAATCGTTCGTGCGCGACATTCCGGAAGACGCGAACGATCTCGCGATAGTCTCGGCCATTATCGCGATGGCGCACGCGCTCGGGTTGAAAGTCATCGCGGAAGGCGTGGAAACCGATGCGCAGCGGCACTTCCTGCGCGATTGCGGAACGCAATTCGCGCAAGGGTATTATTTCGGCCGCCCGCTGCCCGCCGCGGACATGGAACAAGCGCTCGCGCACGCGCAACCGCCGCCTTCCCAGGCATTTGCGCCGGCTCCGGCAAAACGACGCGCCTGACCGTCGCGGCTTTGCGGAGAGGTGGCAGAGTGGTCGAATGCACTCGCTTGGAAAGCGAGCAGACGTGATAAGCGTCTCGGGAGTTCGAATCTCCCCCTCTCCGAATGAAAGACGCCCTTCTTGGGCGTCTTTTAATTCGGCGGGGTCAGTCTCAAGCCGCAGCAAGCCGCCGCCCGCACGTGAACCACCGCCGGGAAAACGTCGTTCTACTTTACAGCCGCAACGCACAAATCCGAAAGGCTGTGAATGGCGACAATTCTGGTGCAAACCACCCTTCGCGCGGGCGAAGGCGAGTGGGAAATCAACCGGTTTACGTCCCTGGTCTCTCTGCTGCAAGCCGACGGACACACCGTGGTTGCGCGCAACCGCGAGCCGGGCGCCGACGGAAGCGACCCCGTGCTCTCCACGCTGGATTCCTCGACCTTCGACGAGCTGTGGCTATTCGCGGCGGACCGCGGGAACGGACTTGCGCCGGGTGACGTCCGCGGAATCCTGCGATTCCGCGAGCGCGGCGGCGGAATCTTCACCGCGCGCGATCAGGAGAACGTCGGGGTGTCGCTGCTCAATCTCGGCAGCGTTGGGCTGGTGAACCACTTTCGCACCTACAACCGCGAGCTACGACGGCGGGGGTATCGCTCGAGCGCCGGGCGCAAACCGAAAACCGAGGCGTACGAACGCATCGTGCCGCTGCAGCCGGTGCACGAACTCCTGCGCACCAACAGCTCGCGCAGCGGCGTAATCGAATACTTTCCGGCCCATTCGCACGAAGCGGCGCTTTCGGTGCCCGCGTATGCGCCGTTCGCGCGCGTGATCGCGCAAACCACACGCTTCGGTAACGTCGCGATCGCGATCGAGGAAGAACCTGCGCGCGACGGCCGCCCCTGCGGGCGCGCGGTTGCCACCTCGTGTCTGCACCATTTCGAAAACGAAAACGAGCACTGGAACGGTGGCCCGCACGAACCCTCGGAAGCATTCAAGGATTTCGCGCGCAACATCGCGCGCTGGCTTGCGCCTTAAAGCTCTTCTTCCACCAGTGACTGCGCGTGCGCAAGCCAAAAATCGAATGAAGCGCGCGCCTGCGCCTCCAGCATCAGATCGCCTTTGACGATCTCCCGGTGCACCTGCCGCTCGAGCGTGGCACGTTCGCCGTAATTCGTATCCATCACGCAATCCGCGGCGAGCAGATGCTCGACCAATTCGTCCGGCAAGCGAACGTCGCTCGGCAGCGTCGAAATGACGATCTCCGGCGCGGAATCCGGCCAAGGCTTGGCTTCGAAGCGCTCGGAGATTTCGTCAACCTTCGAGCGATCGCGTCCCCACACGAACGTGTAGGCATCGGTTTCCTGTAATTGCGCCAGAATCGCGCGGGCAGTCGCGCCCGTGCCCAGTACACCGATGCGTTCGAGCGCAACCGGCTGGCCGAGAATGGTTTCGAGCGCCACGCGGGCTCCGATTCCGTCGGTATTGTGACCCAAGACGGCGCGTCCGAAAAAGATCGTGTTCACCGCTTGGACGTGTTCGGCTTCCGGCGTAAGTTCGTCGCAGGCGCGCACGACTTCGTCTTTGAGCGGCGTCGTTACGTTGGCGCCCGTGTAGCCGTCCATGCGCATGCGGCGAATCACGTCGACGGCATTGCCTTTCGGCACGCGGATCGCAACGTAGCTGCCGTCTTCGATACCGGCTTCCTCCATGAATTCGCGATGCAGGCGCGGGCTGCGGCTGTGCGCAACCGGATCGCCGATCACCGCGAGCTTCAACGCCGGCGCTCCGGCAGCATGAGCCGTTCGAAAAAGCGGAACATTTGCGTAATCGCAAAGTCCTTGCTTTCGATCGGCTCGGTCAGAATCGTGTAGAGATTGCCGCTGAGTTTCGCGCCGAGAACGTCGGTAAAAAGTTGATCGCCCACTACCGCAATCTGTTTGCGCGGCAAATTCAAATGCCGCATCGCGCGCCAAAACCCGAACGGCAACGGCTTGAGGGCGTTGGGAATGCACTCGATGCGCAGCTGCGCGGCGATGCCGCGCACCCGTTCGCTGAAGTTATTCGAAACCATCACCATCGCAAAGCCGCGTTCGTGCGCTTCTTCTACCCACGCCAGATGTTCGGCGGCCAGTTCGGTTTCGCGAAATCCCAGCAGCGTGTTGTCGAGATCGATAATGAGCCCCCGGATGCCCTTAGCCCACAAATCCGCCAGCGCGATGTCGTGCAGGCGCGGGGCGAAGCGGTCCGGTCCAAGCATGGCAAGCGCGGAATGCGCCACTTGTCCCCGCTATCCTCGGAAGTTTCCACAACGCCCTCACCTAGGAGACACCTTTTCCACCCTAGCAAGCGAGTCGTTCGCAAGAAATTTCCGCTGCTCACAACTTGCGCACAAGGGGCGAAGTACTATATCTTGTATCTCCAACGCCTCGGTAGTACAATTTATGGGCACTCAGGGCAGAAATATTTGCGCTTCCGAACAAGTGTTCGGTACGTTTTGCCCGAAGTTACGGGTCCTCCACGCACGGAGAAGGAGCCTCGGATGAAATTCCGCCGCACGTACTCGGCCCCCGGCGACGCCTACGCCGGTCTGGTCTTCGCACCTCGCACCTCCCGAATCGTCAATCCGGACGGCTCGGTGATCTTCGAAGCGAAGAACGTGATGGTTCCCGACGGCTGGAGCCAAGTCGCGGTCGACGTTCTGGCGCAGAAATACTGCCGCAAAGCCGGCGTCCCCACCGAGCTCAAGCGCGTGCCCGAAGACGGCGTTCCGCAGTGGCTGTGGCGGTCAGAGCCCGCCGACGGCACCGAGTTCGGCGCGGAACGTGATGCGCGTCAAGTCTTCAACCGGCTCGCGGGCTGCTGGACGTATTGGGGTTTCAAAAACGGCTACTTCGATTCCGAAGAAAACGCGCACGTCTATTTCGACGAGATGTGCGCGATGCTCGCGCGCCAGATCGGTGCGCCGAATTCACCGCAATGGTTCAACACCGGCTTGCACTGGGCGTACGGCATCGCGGGGCCGCCGCAAGGACACTATTTCGTCGATCCCCGCAGCGGCGAGCTGCAACGATCGGCAAATGCTTTCGAACACCCGCAAGTCTCGGCCTGTTTCATTCTTTCGGTTGAAGACGATTTGGTCAACGAAGGCGGCATCTTCGACGGCGTCATCCGCGAAGCGCGCATCTTCAAAGGCGGTTCCGGCAGCGGAGCCAATTTCTCGAAGATTCGCGGCGCCGGCGAGAAACTCAGCGGCGGGGGCACGAGCTCGGGCCTGATGTCGTTCCTAAAAGTATTCGATCGCGCCGCAGGAGCGATTAAATCCGGCGGCACGACGCGGCGCGCAGCGAAGATGGTCGTTCTCAACGCGGATCATCCGGACATCGAGGACTTCGTGAACTGGAAGGTTCGCGAAGAACGCAAAGTAGCCGACTTGGTCATCGGCTCGAAGATTTTCGAAAAACATTTGAACGCCGTTATTCGAGCGGCCCACGACACGCGCGTGCCGGAAGCGGCGCGTACCGACGCGCAGCTCAATCCGCATCTTCGCGACGAAATGCGCAAGGCGTTGGCTTTCGGCGTGCCTTCCGGCGCAATTCAGAGCGCGCTCGATTACGCGCGTCAGGGATACACGTCCCTTCGGATCGAGCAATACGATACCGAGTGGGATTCCGAAGCGTACGCGACGGTATCGGGTCAGAATTCCAACAACTCGGTTCGGCTGCCGAATGCATTTTTCAAAGCGCTCGACGACGATGCGGACTGGAATTTGACGTCGCGTACCACGGGCCGCACCGTCAAAACACTCAAGGCAGCGGACCTGTGGGAACAAATCGGGCTTGCGGCCTGGCAATGCGCGGATCCGGGCCTGCAATTCGATGACACGATTCAAGAGTGGCATACTTGCTCGAACGACGATCGCATCAACGCCACGAACCCGTGCTCGGAATACGTGTTCATCGATGACACAGCGTGCAATTTGGCGAGCTTGAATCTCGTTAAGTTCCTCGACGACAACGACACCTTCGACGAACAACGATTTGCCGAAGCCTCGCGCATTTGGACGACGACCCTGGAGATCTCCGTTGCGATGGGGCAGATGCCCTCGAAAGAGATCGCGCAAAAGAATCACGGCTATCGCACGCTGGGGCTTGGATACGCGAACTTGGGCACGCTGCTCATGCGCATGGGCCTGCCATACGACTCCGAAGAAGCCTTCGGATGGTGCGCCGCCATCACGTCGCTCATGACGGGCACGGCATATCGCACGTCTGCGGAAATGGCGCAACAACTCGGTCCTTTTGCGCGATTCGAAGCGAATGCCGAACCGATGCTGCGTGTGATCCGCAACCATCGGCGCGCCGCTTACGATGCGCCCAAAGACGAATACGAAGGTCTGACGGTCACGCCCGTCACGCATGCACCCACGCTTTTCACGCAAAAGGTCTGGGCATTGGCGCGCAAGATGTGGGATGAAGCGCTGGCCACCGGCGAGGTCAGCGGCTTTCGCAACGCGCAAACAGTTGTGATCGCGCCGACGGGCACGATAGCTTTGGTGATGGATTGCGACACCACGGGAATCGAGCCTGACTTCGCGCTGGTGAAATTCAAGAAACTCGCCGGCGGCGGCTACTTCAAAATCGTCAATCAATCCGTCGAAAACGCGCTGCGTCACCTCGGTTACAGCGAGCAGCAGATCGCCGACATCGAAACGTTTGCCAAAGGCACCGGCACGCTCCAAGGCGCGCCGCATATCAATCGCGCCACCCTGCGCGCCAAAGGGTTTGATGACGATGCAATCGCGCGCGTCGAAGCGGTGCTGCCCTCTTCGTTCGAACTCTCCTTCGCCTTCAATAAATTCACGCTAGGCGAGGAATTTTGCAAAGAGCAACTCGGCTTCACCGACGAGCAACTTGGCGATTGGAATTTCTCGGTTTTGCGCGACGGCTTGGGCTTTACCCAGCAGCAAATCGAGGAAGCCTCGGACGTCATTTGCGGGCGCATGACCGTGGAGGGCGCGCCGCACCTCAAAGACGAGCATTTGCCGGTGTTCGATTGCGCGACGCCGTGCGGCAAACATGGATCGCGCTACATTCGCCCGCTGGCGCACGTCGATATGATGGCGGCCGCGCAGCCGTCGGTTTCCGGCGCAATTTCAAAAACGATAAATCTGCCGCAGCACGCCACCATTGCCGACGTCAAGGAAGCGTATCGTTATTCGTGGGAGCGCATGATTAAAGCGGTCGCGCTCTACCGCGATGGCTCGAAGCTCTCGCAACCGCTGGCGGCAACGTACGACTTCGGCGGCGAAGTTTCCGAAGAAGCGCCGCTGCAAACAGCATACCAAACGCCGCTGCAAGTTGCGGAGCGCATCGTCTATCGGTACATCGCGAAACGCCGCCGTCTGCCGGAGCGTCGTAGCGGCTATACGCAGAAAGCGATCGTCGGCGGCCATAAAGTGTATTTGCGCACCGGCGAATATGAAGGCGGCCAACTGGGCGAAATTTTCATCGACATGCACAAAGAAGGCGCCGCATTCCGTTCGCTCATGAACAACTTCGCCATCGCGGTATCGCTCGGGCTCCAGCACGGCGTGCCGCTCGAGGAGTTCGTCGAGGCCTTCACGTTCACGCGCTTCGAGCCCAACGGCCCCGTCGTCGGTCACGATCACATCAAGATGGCAACGTCGATACTCGACTACATCTTCCGCGAGCTCGCCGTGAGTTATCTCGGCCGCTACGAACTCGCGCACGTGCAGCCGAGTATGGAGATGGACGCAATGGGTCCCAAAGTTGACGACGAGGAGTACGTAGCCGAGGAAACCGGCGAAGTCCGCTACGTGCCGGCAAAAGTTCAAGAGAAGCTGCACCCCACGAGCACGCATCTGCATCCCGGCATTGAGGAGCGCCGGCACGAGCGGCGCGATCCTTCACCAGTCACTCCGGCGATGGGCGTCGCAACCGTTCCGCGCGCGGAACAAGTCACGGCCGCGCGAGCGAAAGGATATACCGGCAATCCGTGCGGCGAGTGCGGACAGCTCACGATGGTTCGAAACGGTTCGTGTGAGAAGTGCGATAATTGCGGCGCTACATCCGGGTGTAGTTAAAAGCCCCGCAGATTGAATAACCCCAGCCTATCCTTTCCAAGGATTTAGCACACGTGCATGCATCGCTTCGAAGTCGGCAGTGTTCCGTGTGACAACGGTCAGACGATGCACCATAGCCGTTGCTGCAATCAACGAATCCCGATAAGGTCTTGGATCCGGCACATGGAGCGTCGCGCATTTGCGCGCGACAGCGGTATCTATCGGCAAGATGCGATCGTTAAACGCCGTTAGTACGCGATCCTCAATCCATTCGCAAATAAGCCTGCCTTGCGTCTTGTCTCGCCGGCTTAGTAATAGCGCTCCTGTTTCCAACTCGAGGATAGTCACGCTCGAGACATACATGTCTCCAGAGGGCACGCTTTCTGCCCACGCGGCAAGATTCGCGTTTGCCTTGTGTGCACGGCGGAGTTCCGACAGAATGTTGGTGTCGAGAAGAAACACTAACGGAGGTCGATCGCTTGAGCCGGTTCGTCACCTAGCCGAGGCGCTTCGAAGTCGATATCTGCGTCCTTTGGCTGAGCAAGCAGAGCACGTATGCTCGGGCCTCGCGACGATAGTCGCTGATAGGTCTCATGACGCATTAGGACAAATGCGGGCCTGCCGCGATCGGTAATGATCACCGGACCCTTTGCTGCCGCCCGCTTCGCCCGGCCCACGTCCTGGTTGAATTCACGACCTGTTATTCTTGTCATGATACTACAATACTACATTAGGCGCTGATAGACAACAGGGCCGTTCGTCACGGTCCGCAGCGCTTGGTCGCGCCGCTTTCGCTCGCTTTCAGAGCGCGTGAGCCACACGTGGAATCCGCCCTTTGATGTCTTGAGAACGCGGCACATCGTACAGACCCGAAACTGCTTTCGGTGCTCCCTTAATGAATGCGTAATTCAACGTGACTGTTTTGCAAAGAACGTGGCTGCTTTTTTAAGATTTTCCCTCTTCCTCGTTATCGTTCACATCGGTCGGCTCTGGCTGCGCATTCTGGATTCGCAGACGCATCAACTGATCCGCGAACACGCGATTACCGGCAAAGGCCAGCGCCGCACCGTTGCCGAGGACCTGCCCAAGCAAACGCCGCCGCAGGTCGAGAAACTCGTTGCGCAGCTTGCAAAACTCGGCACAGCGTGCGGAATTTTTGCGCGAGCGGTTGAGAACGAGCGCGGCGCACTGGCACTACGCACGCTTTTCGGACTGCTCGACTTGGTTCGCCGGCACGGCGTCGAGGCCGTTGAGCAAGCCTGCATGCTTGCCGCATCCGCCGGCGTTTGGCGGCTGCGCTTTCTGCGCGCCTGCTTGGCGCAGCAATCATCCAAACCGCTGACTTCCAAGCATCGCATCATCCCGACGATCGACACCTATGCCAAGCATTTTGCCACCCGCACACAAGGAGAACTCTGCTTTGACAACTGATGAACTGGACCGCGCACTTCGGCAACTTCGCCTGGGCGGCATCGCTGATTCACTCAGCGTTCGCACGCAACAAGCGCAAACCGAAAAACTGCGGCCGCTGGATTTCTTGAGCTTGCTCATTCATGATGAACTGCAGCGCAGGCGCGACCGATTGGTGGAGCGCCACATCAAAGCCGCAAGTTTCCGCGACCGCAAGACACTTGATACGTTCGACTGGAAGTTCAACAGCGTTGACCGGGCGCTCATCTTTGAACTAGCCACCGGACGTTTCATCTGGTAACGGCACCCAACTTTTGACCCCCTAGCGGCGGCCAAGAATTGACTCCTCACATAACGAGGGTGCTCCTCTCGAAGGATGGGCTTAACATGCAAGTCCCTCCCAAAAGGAGCACCGAGGAGGTTGATTACTTTGGACGTTTGGGAAACCATTCGGCTCCGCTGCATTCGCGATGGTGATCCTATGAAAACGGTCGCTCGCGATCTCGGCCTTTCCAAAAATACCGTGCGCAAATACGTGCGCTCACTGCAAGCCCCAGACTATCAGAGCCCCAAACGCGGCGTGCCGGCTCGACGCGTACTGCTATCACATCGACGATTTGATGCGTCGATCGCCGAAGATAACAGCAGTTCGCATCGGCGCACAACTGCGCGCCTTCGTCGATCCGGACTACAAATCAGCGAACGGTCGTTACGCGAATATGTCGCGAACCGTCGACGAGAGATCCTCGGCAAAGAGGCGTTCGTGCGCGCTCTCTATGTGCCGGGCGATCAGATGCAGTTCGATTTCACGCCGGTCGACCTGATTGTCGCCGGGTGCTTACCAAAGTGCACCTGTTCGTCGCTTGGCTAAGCTACAGTGGCCGGCACCGTGACGGTGAAGCCCCCGCCCTCGTGCGACGGACAAGGTTCAAGTACGACGGCATACCGTAATTCGGTCATACATGGTTGTTCGCGGCTGCTTCTGGTCATCCTAGGGTATCATCGGGCGCATTCCCGACGTCGCTTTGTGAAGAGGCGGTGTTGTCGAGCTTGACGGCCCGTGCTAAACTGATTTCGCAATGGTTTCAAGAGGCTTATATCAACCGAAATCGACCGACATGTGCCGGCTGCCCGCCGGTTGCATCAGCGTGCGCAATTTCGCGCTAGAGGCGCCGAGCTTCTTGACGTGATGTAAGCATCTCTGTAGCGAAGATTGCCCGGAGGGGCCGCGCAGAAATGCACGGCCCCTTCGATTTTTTGGTTCGCAACGCGTGATCTTTGACAACTGAATACGAGAATGAGTCTCGATCCGCCGCCGGTCGGCGCGGAAGTGCTGTTTTGTTTGCGACTCCACAGCACTCGCTCATTTCGCCTCGTAGACGCGAAGATACTCCGCACAAGAGAGATACTGCGGCGCGGCAACACGCGTTGCGTGGCATGTCTTAGTTTCGTGTTGCCGTTTTGGGACCGTTGCGCGAACGAAAGCCTGCTGGCGCAGTCTGAGTTTAGCGCGGCGGTCTACCAAACCCAAGTCGGGGATTCGAATCCGTCTCGGGACGCCATGCGCGTGAAGCATTGTGGCGATGCGCGACCTTGCCGTGGTCGAGAGCGCGGTTCAATCCCGCGTACGCGCTCCATTTATCCGGTTGCAACAATTGCAGCTGCGGCGGCCGAGTGCGGGTTTTCCGGTCTCCACGAAACCGGATCGCGGGGACGTACCCAAGAGGCTTAAGGGAACCGGTTTGCACCCGGTTATGCGTGAGTTCGAATCTCACCGTCTCCACCAACTCATCGTTTTCGGGAAGCCGTCGTAGCTCAACTGGCAGAGCAATCGCCTCTTAAGCGATAGGTTCTCGGATCGTTGCCGAGCGGCGGCACGATGGCAGCGTACCACAATTGGTTAGTGGACCGGCCTCATAAGCCGGCATGTGCGGGTTCAAATCCAGCCGCTGCTCCCATATGCCGGAGCCCGAATGGTTGAGGGAACGGTCTCCAAAACCGTGCGTTGCAGGTTCGAGTCCTGTCCGGCATGCTGTTGCGTTTTGCGGTGTCGCTTTGAAAACCGCACGATCGCCGGGATGTAGCGTAGTGGTGACGCGCTCCGTTTGGGGCGGAGATCACGGCGGTTCGATTCCGCCCATCCCAACCATTTTACTTAATGTCGACGGAGGTGCGATTTGCACATCAATGAGCAGCGCCTACTTATCCGCAAGTGGCGTGCACGTTCGAATTCGAGTCGCGCGCACCGCCCACACGTTCAAATCGTGTCCTCGACACCATGCCGCTGATGCCGAAGTGGAGAGGTACCGGCGGCACGAGATTGCCTCGTAGCGCAATGGTAGCGCAGCGCCCTGTTAAGGCGAGTGTTGCCGGTTCGAGTCCGGCCGAGGCAGCCACGCCGGCATAGCACAGTGGAAGTGCGGCACATTCGTAACGTGCGGACCTCGGTTCGATTCCGGGTACCGGCTCCATCACCAGCCGTAGTCTCCATGGGAATGTAGCGGAGTCGGTTTTTGCGCTGCCCTGAAAAGGCAGAGACGTCCGTTCGAGTCGGACCATTCCCACCATATTGCAGATCAGTTTCTCGTCATGGGCCGAACGCATCGAGTTATCTCCTGGAAGAGCGGTGTTGCCGGTTCGAGTCCGGCCGCATACTTACGCCAGTAAGGAATGCGTAGCTCAATTTGGTAGAGCACGATGCGCACACGCGCGATCTCGGTGCACACCTTGTCCATGACGTCTTTTTGTGCGGGTCGGCGTACCGGATTATCGTGGTAGAGCGCAGGCGCTCGTTCGAGCGCACTGAGGTCCTTGGTTCGAATCCAAGTGCGTACTGCCGTGCAGCACGTATGGCTCAGCAAAAAATGCCGGTGCAATCCTTATCCGCACGCTCCGTTTCTTAACCGCACCAAAGGAGGTGAACAGCCATGAACTATCTCTCTCGCGTCGTGCACGGTCGCATGATTGGAACGCTGCAGACGCAGCCGCAGCCGGAAAAGAACCAAGTAAAAAACTCGGCCGGCGGTTACGTATATGCAATCGATCCGTGGGAACGCGTGGATCGCTTTCTGATTCTCGGCTCTGAAGGCGGAACGTATTACGCCGGAGAGTGTACGATGACCGCGGAAAATGCCAAGAACCTTGCGGACCGCGTGCGTGAGGACGGCGCTCGCGTGGTCGAGCGCATCATCGAGATCTCGACCAGCGGCCGTGCGCCGAAGGCCGATCCAGCGATCTTCGCGCTCGCGATGTGCGCGGGTTGGGGCGATGAACAAACACGCGGCCTCGCGCTTTCGCGCGGCCTGCAGCGCGTGTGCCGTACGGGTTCGCACTTGCTGCAGTTCGCTTCGTACGTGGAGCAGTTTCGTGGCTGGGGCCGAGGCCTGCGGCGCGCGATTGCACGATGGTACGACGCAAAGAGCGTTGATGATCTGGCCTATCAGGTGCTGAAGTATCAAAACCGCTACGGTTGGACACATCGCGATTTGCTGCGCGTCTCGCACGCCGATACGCTCGACGGCACCCGTAACGCGATCTACCGTTGGGCGGCCGGAAAGGGCAATGCGGAGCAGGTGCGTCTCATCGATGCATACGAGCAGGCAAAGCGCATGACCGGCATCGATGCGGCGGCAATGGCTGCCTTCGTACGGGAGCACGAGTTGCCGCGCGAAGCGATTCCTTCGGAATGGCTGCGCGAGGCGGCGGTGTGGGACGCGCTGCTCGTGCAGATGCCGATGACGGCGATGCTGCGTAATCTTGCGACGATGACGCGCGTGGGTTTGCTCACGCCGGCATCGCATGCAACGGACGTGGTACTGCAGCGTCTCGGCGACGGGGAGCGTCTGCGCAATGCGCGCATCCATCCGGTAAACGTGCTGACGGCCCTGCTTACCTACGCGTCGGGCCGCGGCGTGCGCGGTGACAACGCATGGAAGCCCGTGAACGCAATCGCCGATGCACTCGGCGAAGCCTTCTACGCAACCTTCGGCAACGTGCCGGCGTCGGACGAGCCGATGCTCGTCGGTTTGGACGTGTCCGGCTCGATGGGTAGCGGGATGGTCGCGGGCGTGCCCAACCTCACGCCGCGCATGGCAACCTCAGCAATGGCGCTGGTGCACGCGCGAACGGAAGCGAAGTGCGAGGTCATGGCGTTTTCGGAGCGTTTCATGCCGCTGAAGGTCGGCAAGAACGAGCGCCTCGAGCAGCTGGTGCAGCGAACGCAGGAGCTGCCGTTCATGGCTACGGACTGCGCGCTGCCGATGCTGTACGCGCTGGAAAATCGCCTGCGCGTCAGCACGTTCGTAATCTACACGGATAACGAAACGTGGGCAGGCAATGTCCACGCCGACGAAGCCCTCCGCCGTTATCGCCAGTGGAGCGGCATTAACGCAAAGCTCGTCGTTGCGGGCGTTACCGCAACCGGCTTCACGCTTGCGGATCCGAACGACGCGGGCATGCTCGACGTCGTCGGCTTCGACAGCGCCACGCCGAACCTCATCGCGGACTTCGTCCGCGGGTAACAGAAAGGAGCAAGGCCATGCAGGTCATTGAAACTTCGGGAAAGCCCATCAAGGCCTGGGTCGACGGCGTGGAGTTCGATGAGAACGCGCGCAAGCAAGTCGAAAACATGGCCTCGCTCCCATTCGTCCACTCACACGTGGCGGTGATGCCCGACGTGCACGTCGGCATCGGCGCGACCGTGGGAAGCGTCATTCCGACTGTGGGCGCGATCGTTCCGGCGGCGGTTGGTGTCGACATCGGCTGCGGCATGATCGCGCAGCGCACTTCGCTGCATGAGAATCAGCTGCCGGATTCACTGCGCGCCATCCGCCATGAGATCGAACGCACGATTCCGGTCGGCTTCGCGGTGCACAAGCGCATTCCGGCCGAGGTCGAGTCGGCTTGGGATCAGCTCGCAAGCGATTTCGCGAAGATCGCCGCGAAATATCCCAAACTTGACGGCCGTAAAGGGCCCGAGCAGCTCGCGACGATGGGCGGCGGCAACCACTTCTGCGAGATGACGATCGACACGGAGGGTTTCGTGTGGTTCGTCATTCATTCGGGCTCTCGCGGCATCGGCAACCGCATCGGCTCGCTCTTCATCCAACGCGCACGTGCAGAGATGGAGGCGTCCGGCATCGCCCTTGCCGATCGGGATCTCGCATATCTGACCGAAGATACGCAGTCGTTCAACGACTACATCGAAGCGGTCGGCTGGGCGCAGCGCTACGCCCGGGCAAATCGCGACTTGATGATGCAGCGCCTCATCAACTCGCTGCGCCATCCGAACGTCGGGCTGCCGTCGTTCGAACTCACGGAACGAGCGGTCAACTGCCATCACAACTACGTCGCACGGGAGCGCCACTTCGGCGCGGACGTCTACGTGACGCGCAAGGGCGCCGTACGCGCCGGCGAGGGCGAGCTCGGCATCATTCCGGGATCGATGGGCGCGCGCTCGTTCATCGTTCGCGGAAAAGGCAATCCCGAAAGCTTCGAGTCGTGCTCACACGGCGCTGGTCGCCGCATGGGCCGCAAAGAAGCAGAGCGCCGTTTGACGCTCGCCGATCTCGAACGCGAGACGGCGGGTATCGAGTGCCGCAAAGACAAGGGCGTTCTCGACGAAGCGCCGAGCGCGTACAAATCGATCGAGGCCGTCATGGCAGCGCAGGCGGACCTGGTCGAGATCGTGCACGAGTTTCGTCAAGTCGTCTGCGTGAAAGGCTAGCTCAGCGGAAACGGCAGGCGGGGCGTAGCGATCGAACCGGTCGCGATCTCGATTTTGTATACGCTCGATACTGCATTAGACTGGGTTGGCGGCGCGTTTCATAGTTGGAGGCGGCTTCATGACAAAGGTACGGCCGCGCGCCGAGGGTTACAACAGTTAAAGGGGACGAGCAGGTTAGGCTATTCGCTTACTTGCCATCATGGGATTCGCGTTCGGAAAGAGTCTTGATATGTTTCAAAACGCGATAGTGAATCTCGTGTACGATCGCATCGGACCAAAACTTCCAATAAGCAGCCGGCCACAAATGATGCTGGTACCACGTCGTTCCGGTTAGGCGCGTGCCGCCGTTAGGCAGCGCTTCGAGCACGAATTGACCGCGGCGAGATACCATGTAGTCGTGGAGGTGTGGCGTGTCGATGTGTCCGTACGGCGACCACTCGCGCATTGGCTCTGCACTCCGCACCACGGAAAACGCAAGTTTCCGATTCGGCTCCCAGGTAGTAATCGGCTCGACGAAGTCTCCTGTGGAGAATTCGCAGTATCGGACGGCTCCTACGCCGCGACCGACAATCTTGGCGCGCACGGGGTACGCAATGCCTACGCGGAAAGGCAATTCCGTCGGCGGTGGAAGGTCCGGAAAATGGATGATGTTTCGCCATACGACGTTCGGCGGCGCGGCGACGTCGATCGTCGTGGTGACCGCGAACGTGGGGTCAACGCGCGATGAGATCGTTTCGACACCCATGATAGTCGGAGCGAGAAATACACATAGCAAGAGGACTGCGGTATTCGGGCGCAACGGCTGCCGGCAGATCGAATACCCAAAGAGTGCTCCGATAGCGGCGAAGGCCGCCGCAACAGGCGTCGCCATTGCAATGCAAACCGCTCCTTCGAGCGCCAGTGCCAGCAACGCTGCCGCAGTGACGCCGACTGACAGCAGTGCAACGAAGACGCTTGCAGCTAATGTGCGTCGGCCGTGCAAAGCATACGCGTACGCGGCAATCGCGCCTTGAGCAAATGGGATGGCGGCAAACAATCCCCACCCATACGAACCCAGTGCAACGGTTCCGATCGGCACAAGAGCCGCTCCGAGTATGCCGGCAGCAAGCAGCGCAAAAAACGCAGCGCCAAGGGCATCCTTCGGGATTATCCTTGCAAGTCGCGAGTTCGGCCGCGCCTCTCCGGCGCCTGCCCCGAGCTCGGGCCACGCCGCCGCAAGCACAAACGAAGCAATGTTTGCGATCGGTACAAAAAACAGCACGACAAGCCACAAGGGCCACCCGATCGTGCGAAAGCGTCTTGTCGTGATGCCAAGGCCTACCCACGCGAACGGCACCGAAACTGCGAGCATAATCGAAAGAAACTTTATATCATCGAACGGCAGCCGGCCGCCGGCCATCGGAATGCCCAAGGGAATCAGATAATGCGTAACGTCCCAATTGCGATGAAATTGCCGAGCGATCATCAAATCGATGACATGCTTGATGAAAACGCCTATGCAGGCGATGGAAACATATTCCATCCGGCTTATCGTGCCGCGGAACGACAACAGGGTCAAGAAACGTTTCACCTCACGCCCCGCTTCACAAGGCACTGAAGGCGCCCTCGAAGGCCAACGATTCCCTTCAGTGTGGAAGGCGGCAAACGGGAGAACTCGTCAATAAGCGGACTTAGCGCCTCGAACAGCTCCAACATCGCGCGAATGCGAGTCTTCACGTGTCGATCCGAGGTTCGGTTCCCTGCCCCTGCTTCGGCGGCGCATTCTCGAAGGATCGAAAGCGTTGGATCCGGTCGAATTCCGCGAAGCCGTCGCCACCTTCGTGGATGACTCAATCGTCTTGTAAACGGTCGCAAATAACTCTTGCAATTTGCTCTGGCTTTCCGTAGGCCGGCTGTTGGCAAAAATCGCCACGACAAGGCCGGACTTCGGAAAATACAGATGCGCCGCCCGGAAGCCGAGCGTTTCGCCCTGATAGAACCAGAACGTACCCAAGTTCGGTTCGTACCGCTGCGCAACACCAAGGCCGAACCCGGACGGATCTTTTGCGCTCACCGTCTCAATCGGCTTCGCCGTTCGCGTTGAAACCAAGGCAAATAATTCACGTCTCTGCTTGGCAGGCAACAGGCGCGTCCCCGCGTACAACTCGCGTGCCCAGCGCGTCAGATCCTCGGCCGTCGACACCATGGAACCGGCGCCCTGCGCCCACGAAAGACTCGAACCGCTTATGTCTTTACCAAGCATGGCCCGCAAGCCGGGTTCGTTGTTCTCGTAATATCCCGCGACGACGCGGGATGCGACCGCCGGCGGATAAACCGTGGAGGTGTAGTAGGTGTTTTTTAGTCCCGCGCTCGCGATGAGCCGCGCCATTTCCGCATCGAAATTATGGCTCTTGCTTCGCGCGGCCACGATCTCTTGAGCGAGCAAATACCCCGTGTTCGAATAGTAGTATTTCGTTCCCGGCGCGAATCGAATTTCCGGGTACACCATGCGAATCAACGCGTCCGCCGACAGATTTGCCTTCGGATGCTCGACGTAACCGCGTTCCCACTGCGGGGTGTTGTCATACGATTCCAGACCGCTGGTCATGTTGAGCAGCCGCCGAAGCGTCAAATGGCGATATGCCGGGTATTGCGGCAGATACTCGCCGATCGGTGCGTCGATCGACAGTCGGCCCTGCGCTTCCAGCTGAAGCACGAGTACGGCCGTGAAGGCTTTGGTATTGCTGCCGATCTGGAACAGGCTCGCGGGCGTAGCTCGCGTGCTGCCGCCGTACGTCGTCGTGCCGGCAACCGCGTTTATTGCAGGGCGTGACCGATCCAAACTGACGGTCATCGAAAGCGCGGAAAGGTGCTCTTTTGCTCCGCGCTCCCTAAGATAATTGCTTAACTCGCGGTGCAGGTTCGCGGGTAACCCCGCAGGTGCTGCCGCGCCCAGCACAAAGCCGGCGGCAAAAACAACGGGCAACAAAAGACGCATAAGAGTCCTCCTGCGCTGACCACGCTATTGTACGCTCTTTCGTCGATTGCCTCTAGCGCGAAAGCAGGCGCTTGAAAAAGCGGGCCGCCCGCGGAACGATATCCGAGAGCAAACGGCCGCCCACGGCGAAATCGCTCGGAGGATACGAGTGAAAGCGAATGTTGATGTTTTCCACGGCGTCCGGCGCGATAGCAAAGAGCTGTGCAAGCACGGGCGTCAATTCCCTTGCGATGCGCCGCTGCATACGTTTCGGCATCGACCAATCCGAAAGCTCGACCGTTATGTCCGCGACGCCTCGCAGCCGCGGCGTTCGCGCACCGATGAAGAGCACGTCGTCCGCGTACGGCACGAAATGCACCGTGGTTCGTTCTCGCAACTCGTCGCGCGTTAGGCCGCTTCGCGGGTTCCAAAAGATCTCGTTCACCGCTTCCGTAAGGCGCTGCGCAGCGATTCTGCGCTGCTCGGGCGGCATCTCGGGGCAGGTGACGCGCAAGTACGGCATGGCAGGTGCTATGCGAGCGCCGCTGCGCGCTCCAGCAGCAATTCGCGTTCGCGCACGTTGCGCGTAAGCGAGGCCGCGCGCTCGAATTCCGAACGCGCTTCATCGGCACGGCCGAGCTTCGCGAGCAGGTCGCCGCGCACCGTGGGCAGCAGGTGATACGCCTTGAGCGACGGCTCCCCCGTCAGCGTTTCAACGATTTGCAGCGCCGCGGCGGGGCCGAAAGCCATTGCAACCGCAATCCCGCGATTCAACTCGACGACCGGCGAAGGCGCCACCTGCGCCAGCGCGTCGTAGAGCGCGGCAATGCGTTCCCAGTCCGTCTCCTCGGCAACGCGCGCGCGCGCATGACAGGCGGCAATCGCGGCTTGCAATCCGTAGACCCCGAGCGGCCCGAGCTTTTCAGCGCGCGCCAGCGCCGCCAGCCCGCGCCGAATCAACAACCGATCCCATGACGACCGATCTTGATCCAGCAGCAGGATGGGCTTGCCTTCAGCATTGGTTCGCGCTCGAAGGCGCGATGCTTGAATCTCCATCAGCGCGACGAGCCCGTGCACTTCCGATTCGTCGGCCATGAGGTGCGCCAGCACGCGCCCGAGCCGCAACGCGTCTTCGCATAACGCGGGGCGCAGCCAATGGTCGCCTGCCGTCGCCGAGTAGCCTTCGTTGAAGATGAGGTAGAGGACTTCCAAAACGGACGAGAGACGCGATGCGCGCTCCGAGGCATCCGGCACTTCGAACGGCACGCAAGCTTCGGACAGTGTACGCTTTGCGCGCACGATTCTTTGGGCAACGGCCGGCTCGGACACAAGAAAGGCGCGCGCAATCTCATCCGTTCTTAGGCCGCCGAGAAGACGGAGCGTGAGCGCTACGCACCCTTCCGCCGAAAGCACCGGATGACAGGCGATGAACATCAGACGCAACATGTCGTCGCCGATCGCGTCTTCATCGGGCAGTTCATCGCCATGCAGAGCTTCGAGCTGACGCGCGATCTCTTCGTTCTTCCGTTCCAGCACGACGTTTCGCCTGAGGCGGTCGATCGCGCGCCGCTTTGCAGTGACCATGAGCCAAGCACCGGGATTACGCGGTACTCCTTCCCGCGGCCACTGCTCTAGAGCGGCGACGACGGCGTCCTGCGCGACTTCTTCCGCCAGCCCGACGTCGCGTACGATCCGTGCAATCGTGGCGATCAGTTTCGCGGACTCGATGCGCCAGATCGCATCGACGGCGTCGTGAATATCGATTATCGCTTCCCTGCCGCCTGCTCGCACACGCGTGCAAACCGCTCCCGCATTTCGGGCGCCAGCTCCTCGCCGAAGTCTTCCGCCTCGAAAACCTGCCGGATTTCGATTTCACCCTCCTTGAACGGCGCCCGCGACATCCACTCGATGGCTTCCGCTTTGGACTTGGCTTGAATGATCCAGTAACCGGCGAGCAGCTCTTTCGTTTCCGTGAACGGACCGTCCGTGACGATCGGCTTCGGTCCTCCGAATTTGATGCGCGCGCCTTTGGAGCTCGACTGCAGTCCATCGCCCGCGAGCATCACGCCCGCCTTGAGCAGCTCTTCGTTGAACCGACCCATCTCCGCGAGTTCTTCCCGCTTCGGCAGTTCGCCGGCCTCGGAACGCTGCGTCGCTTTTACCAGAACCATGAACCGCATTTCGTCTCTCCTTCGGGTTTTGAGTGGCCTTTACTTACACGTCGAACGGCACAAGGCGAGATCGACACGCCGTCGTCCAAAATAGCCATTGCCCAGCCCGCGCCGGAACGTGCCCCGGAACGCGGCCCGGATAGTCTGGGAACACCAAGAGAGGGCAGCAAGCAATGAGTGAAGCGGAATTTGCATCCTTAAATCAAGCCCGCCAGGCAGGCTACGATATCCTCCGCATCGAGGACGGCGGCATCTTGATGCGCCGGCAAACACCTCGCGGCGACGTGTTCGGCTGGATCGCGCTACCGGCGCGACGCGTACGCGGCATGACCCTGAAACGACCCGCCGCGGCCTGCGCAAAGGCGGCTCCCGCGCCCAAGAAGGCAAGCGGTCCGCGCAACGTGCACGAGGGACTCTGGTTTCGAATGGCCTCCTAGGCGGCGTTCAACCGGAAGAGCGCTAGCCAGCCGCGATTGGTCAGTTCGTAGCGCGGCATGTCGTCCTCGATGGCAACGCAGCGCAGAAATCCGCGCTCGCAAAGTTGGCGGCTAATCTCAAGGAGTTCTCTCTCGCTCATGCCATCAGCGCTCCGACGCAGGCTCATTGTGCCGCTCAACTCTGAAGAAATCCTGAACCGTGCGTTACAATAGGCGCGCGTGCCGGAATTGCCCGATATTGCCGCCTACATTACGGCGCTCGAACCCCGCATCCGAAACGAGCGCCTCGAACGCGTTCGCTTGGCAAGCCCGTTCGTGCTGCGAACGGCGGACCCAACGATCGAGCAAACACATGGCAGCGCCGTTCGCGAAGTGCGCCGCGTCGGCAAGCGCATCGCAATCGGCCTCGACGGCGATTTGTGGCTCGTCATGCACCTGATGATCGCGGGCCGGCTGCACTGGAAAGAGCGCGGCGCGACGCTCTCCGCGCGAACGCACCTGGCGGCGTTCGACTTTGCCGGCGGATCGCTCGTGCTCACGGAAGCCGGTTCGAAGCGCCGCGCGTCGATTTCGCTCGTACGCGGCGCAAGGGCGCTCGACGCACTCGATCCCGGCGGCATCGACGTCCTGGCGTGCGATCCGGGATCGTTTCGCGCCGCGCTTTCGGCCGAAAACCATACGCTCAAACGCGCGCTCACGGATCCGCACGTCCTCAGCGGAATCGGCAACGCTTATTCCGACGAGATTCTTCACGCAGCGCGCCTCTCGCCGGTGCTGCTTACGCAAAAATTGACCGAGGCGCAGTGGCAGCAGTTGTACGGCGCTACGCAGTTGACGCTGCGCGCCTGGATCGAACGGCTCTGCGCGCAAGCGCGGGAAACTTTCCCGGAGCACGTCACGGCGTTTCGTGAAGGAATGGCCGTGCATGGCCGATACGGCAAACCCTGTCCGGTTTGCGGCGAGAAGGTACGACGCATCCGTTACGCGGATAACGAAACGAACTACTGCGCGCGTTGCCAAACAGGCGGACGAATCTTGGCCGACCGCGCGCTTTCGCGACTACTGAAGTAAGAGCCGCCAAAGGAGCGCGATGCGAACGTTCGCTTTGATTTGCAGCCTCATTCTCGCCGCCGGCGCCATCGCGCCGCAGGCGCAGGCCGCGGGACAACTCGGCTTGCATTTGCAGCCGTGCGCGTTCGGCAAAGCGAAGGTCCCCGCCCGTTGCGGCACGTTCGGCGTATATGAAAACCGCCAAGCCCGGACCGGACGCATCATCGCGTTGCACGTTATCGTGCTGCCGGCAAAGCATTCAACGCATCGCGCGATTGCCGAGATCGCGGGCGGCCCCGGACAAGCCGCCACTGAGTTCGCCGAAGGCATCGCGACGGGCGGCTTCCGCCACGACCGGTCTTCGCTGCGCGACACGTACGACTACCTTTTCATGGACGATCGCGGCATGGGGACGTCCAACCCGTTTACCTGCGATCTCGCACCGGTGAACGATCCGGGGGCATATTTGGCGGATCTCTTTCCGCCGCGGCAGGTCCGGGCGTGCCGCCGCCGCGATGCCGCCTCGCACGATTTCGCCAAGTACAACACCAACAACGCAGTCGACGATCTCGACGACCTGCGTGCGGCGCTTGGGTACCCGAAGCTCGTGCTGGACGGCGGTTCATACGGCACCTTCTTCTCGCTCGTGTATATGCGGCGCCATCCGCTGCACGTGCAAAGCGCCATTCTCGACGGTGTAGATCCCCCGCATTTCCAAACCGTTCCGGGCGAACCGCTCGGCGTCCAAAAAGCGGTCGACGACCTCTTTACAAAGTGCGCGGGCGACGCCCGCTGCCGCTCGCATTTCCCGCATTTCAAGGAACATTTCGGCGCACTGCTCGCGCGCTTCGACGCCGGCTCCATATCCGTGCCGGTGCGCAACACGGCAACGAAGCGCGTGCAAAGCGTGAGGCTTTCCAAGGAAGTTTTCGTCGACGAGCTGCGCCACTTGCTCTACGATCCGTTTCCCGCTTCTTACGTTCCGTTCATCGTCGAACGTGCTTATGGGGGCGATTACGCGCCGCTTGCGCGCGCGCTGCAAACCGCGGTTTTACTCTTCGCGCACGAGCTGAACATGGGCGCTTTCCTCTCGTACTCTTGCGCGGATTGGATGCCGTTCATATCGCCCGCGCAGCTCGCGGCCGCGCGCGCGCAATCCTTTGCGGGGGATCTGCGCTACCGCTCCCAGCAGCGAGCCTGCACGACGTGGAACGTTCCGGCGATGCCGACGTCGTTCAACGATCCGGTACGGAGCGACGCGCCGGTGCTGATGATCCTGGGCTCCGACGATCCGGCGACGCCTCCGCAGTACGGTCAGGCGGCGTTGAACTATTTGCCCAACGGCAAAGCGGTGATCGTAACCGGCGGCGGTCACGGTGCCGACACGCCGTGCACCGAGAAACTGGTGGTAGCGTTCGTACAACACAATTCCGCGAAAGGTTTGAACGTTTCAGGCTGCACTTCGACATTCACGCTGCCGCCGTTCGCTACGTCAATGAAAGGCTGGCCGCAGCTTTAAATAGATGAGCCAGCCGACCGCGGCAACAACCAGAGCGTAGGGCAAAAACACGAGCAGCCACAGCGCGCTCGCAAGAAGTTCTACGGTGAATCCTGCAAGCGCGGCAATCGCACCGCGCCATGCCGACGCAAGTTGCGATGCGGGCGTAGGCGTAACCGGCGCCGTGGTGGCTTCCGCCTCCATGTCCACGTCGATCGTCGCGTACGCAACGCGGGTGCGCATCTCTTTGATTTCGGATTCGAGCGTTTCGATTTGCTCGCGCACCTGAGAGAGCTGATTTTCCGCGTCCATCACCTGCGAGACCGTGCCCGAGCGATCCATAATCGCGCGGATGTCAGCCTCGGTGCGGCGCAGATTGCGCAGCTTCGCCTGCGAATCGGTGAGATCGGACGTAAGGTCTTCGGCGCTGGTGGAGCGCTCGCGCAACGTTCCGGTATTGATGACGTCGCTCAGCGTGCGATTAAAGCGCTCCTCGGGGACGCGAAGTTTCATCGACGCGCTGGGCTGCGACGAAGAGCCGTCGCCGTTGCTCACGTCCGACGAAAATACGTCGCCGCCGTTGCGCTGCGCAACCCGCGTAAGCTGCGCCGCGGCTTTGTCGACGTTCCCAACGTACAAACTCACTTTTGCCGTGCGCGCGATCTGCGGTGCGTTCAGCGGCGACGATGCGCTTGCGGCAAGCGGTGCGGGTGCCTCGGCCTGCGATTCCGGCGCGTTCATTTTCAAACTCGGCATGGCGAATTTCGCGGCAGGAGCCGGCACGTCGCGGGCGACGACGACCCTTTCCGTGACCGGCTCGCCGGCGGGCATGGCCCCGCTCGTACCATGCAATCTTGATGCGGCGAAGACGCCGCCGCTCAACACGATGAGCGTGGCGAGCGCACCGGCCGCCACGGGGTTGGCAAGTATTTGCGCGTGACGCATGCCGTTTGAACGCCCCGCTGCAGGGCCGGGTGACGATTGCCGGGCCCCAGACGATTAACTATTTTTTTAGTTGACAACCCCGAAACAAACCCGTATACTACTAGTAAATTAGTTGACAAGGTACCCGTCGATTTCGCCCCCTTCGCTTTCGACGTACCGGTACTGACACGCAAAGGAGTCCCCCAAATGAAAATCTCGCGCTTTTCAGCCGTCCCCGCAGCCGAAATTCGCCGTCCCACCCTAGCGCCTCAACCGGCGCCCGCGCTGATCTTCGCCGGCTGGGGACCCCGTCTGGGATCCTAGTCCGCGATCTTCACGCGCTCCAGACCGAGCCAGCTCGCCAGCCGCTCGAGATCGCGGTGCAAACGCTCGCGCACCACGCGCGGTTTGACGGCCGGCTCGTAGTGGACCGCGTGCACCAGCAGCATGCCGGTGCCACGATCCGCCTTTACGTCGACGCGCGCGACCAATGCATCCCCCAGCAAATACGGCAAGACGTAGTACCCGTGCACGCGCTTGTGCGCCGGCGTGTAAATTTCCAGCCGGTAATGAAAATCGAACAGACGATGCACGCGATCGCGGTTCCATACCAGTGAATCGAACGGCGAAAGCAGCGCGCTCGTTTTGATCCCGCGCGGAAGGCGCGCATCCGCGTGCAGGTACGCTTGCTGCTTCCAGCCCTCGACGCGTACGGCTCGCAGGCGTCCGCTTTGCACCAAGCTTGCAATGGCGGCATGTGCTTGCGCCGCCGGCAAACGGAAATAATCGCGCAGGTCGGCTTCCGACGCAACGCTGCATGCGCGCGCGGCCACGTCGACGAGCGCCGCACACGCTTGCGCATCGTCGATGCGTGCGTCACGAAACTTCGCGGGTATGACCCGCTCGGTCAACTCGTACACGCGCTCGAAGCCGTTGCGCCTGTGAAGCGTCGTCAGCTCGCCGCACCAAAACAGAAACTCGACGGCGCGTTTGGCGTCGGTCCAACCCCACCATCCCCCGCGGCTGCGAGCCGCCGCGCCGTCCAGCGATTGCAGATCCGACGCGCTCATCGCTCCACGCTCAGCGATCGTCTCGCGCACGCGGGCAACCAGTCCGCGTTTTTCTCGTGAAATCCGCGCGACGGAATCCCACATTCCTAGGCCGCGGCGCGCTCGCTCCATACGCCAGCGCAGCATCGGAAAGAGTTCGAGCGGCAAGAGCGACGCCTCATGTCCCCAGTATTCAAAAAAATCTCGCGGACGGGCGTACGCCATGCGGTCGAGCAGCCCGCGATCGTAATCGCCAAGCCGCGAAAACGCCGGCAAATACTGCGAGCGCACCAAAACGTTCACCGAATCTATCTGCACCGCGCCCAACCGCCGGAACAACGCGCGAAGCCGGGCGGCGTTCACGGCCGCCGGCGCCCGCGCCCCGAAACCTTGCGCCGCTAACGCAATTCGCCGCGCCTGCGCGCGGCCGATCGTCTCCCGAGCGGTAGTCATGCGGTCATATGGACTAATCGCCGCGGCCTTCGGGCGGTGCGCGGCGATTTCCGTTTCCCGGTACAATGCTTACGATGCGCTTTTTGCATGCGGCCGTCGCAGCGTTGATCGTGCTCGGGGCAGCGACGGCTTGCAGCAGCTCAGGCGGCGGTTCGAGCGGCGGCTGGCGCGTCTCGGGCGCGCGCATCCGCGTTCCGGGCAACGCACCGCAGTGCCGCACCCCCGCTCCTGCGCTCGACAGTTTTTCGGCGACGCCCAGCCCGCAGCCGGATTGCACTTCCGCGCCGAATCTTGCGCAGACACAGAGCCCCACGCCTTCGCCTCAGGCCAGTACGTCGGGGCAATGGCAAAACTTCCATGCGCAGGCGTATGGTGAAACATCTACGGGCGCGAACGCCGCGACGGCCCCGCCTTCCGGGCAAGGGTGGCACACCATTTACACCACGTACACCGCACCGCCCGACAACGGCGTCTACGCGCCGATGGTCCAGGCCACGCAGCAGCCGATGCCTACGCCTTTCACCACACCCACCCCGGCGCCGCTTCCCACGCCGACGGCGCTTCCGGTCATCGCACCGACCCCGACGCCCTAGCGCCGCAATCCAAAGCAGGCGCATAATCGTACCATGTACATGAACAGCACGTTTCGCATCCTTGCGTGCGCGATGGCCTTGGCAGCCTTACCAGCGGCGGCGCCGAGAAATTCCGAACGCGTCGTGCTGGCAGGAGGCTGTTTTTGGGGCATGCAAGCCGTTTTCGAGCAGCTGCGCGGCGTGCAACGCGTGGTTGCCGGATACGCCGGCGGAAACGCGGCTACCGCGCATTACGAGATCGTGAGCACGGGGCAGACGGGACACGCGGAATCCGTAGAAATCACTTACGATCCGTCGCAGATTCGCTTTCAGCAACTTCTCGACGTGTATTTCTTGGTCGCGCACGACCCCACGCAGCTGAACCGCCAAGGACCCGACGACGGCACGCAGTACCGCTCGGAGATTTTTTACACGACGCCCGCGCAGCGCGTTGCCGCGCAGCAGTATATCGATGCGCTGACCCGTTCGCATACGTATGCGGCGCCGATCGTCACGCGACTCGAGCCGCTCCGCGGATTTTACGCCGCCGAAGCATACCATCAAGACTTCGTGCAGCATAATCCCGACAACCCGTACGTCGTAATCAACGACAGGCCCAAGCTCGCACACCTGCGCGAACGCTTTCCTCAGCTTCTCAGGCGCTGAAACCACAGGAGGTGCGCGCCTACGGCTGAAGAGGCCGCCATGGGCACAAAACTGGCCCGCAAGCTGAACACGTTTGACGCGGCGCTCATCGTCATGGGCGGGATCGTCGGGTCGGGCATCTTCATGACGCCCTCCGTGGTAGCAGCTGCCGCGCGCACTACGCCGCTCATTCTCACGGCGTGGTGTTTCGGCGGTATCATTGCGCTCGCAGGCGGGTTCGTGTTCGCCGAGCTGGCGTGGCGCCGATGCGACGTACGCGGAATGTACGGCTACATCCGCGACGCGTTTCACCCGATTCTCGCGTTCATGTCCGGCTGGACGGGATTGCTCGTTACGCAAACCGGCGGTATGGCTGCGAGCGCGGTAACCTTCGCGGCATACTTCACGCCGCTTACCGGCTGGCACGTTTCACCCGCGTACGTCGCCATCGCGGCGATCGTGGTGTTGAACGCGATCAACGCGCTGGGCGTGCGCGAAGGCGGCACGACCCAAAACATTCTCATGCTGCTGAAGGGCGGCGCGATCGTCGGCATCATCGTCGCGGGTCTGCTGGGACCGCACGCAAACGGGCATGCCTCACTCTCACTTCCGCCCGCCGGTCTCGGCGTGCTGGCCGCGCTCGGCACGGCGCTGATCTCCGTGCTTTTCTCGTACGACGGCTGGCAGACGACGGCGTATCTGGACGGCGAGTTGAAGAATCCGCGCAAATCCTTACCTCGCGCGCTCGTTTTCGGCGTACTCGGTGTCGTCATTCTCTACGTACTGGTCACGCTCGCCGGACTGCGCATGCTCGGGCCGGCCGGACTCGCGGCAAGCACAACGCCCGCCAGCGACATGATGCGCCTCGTCGCCGGACCGCTGGGCGCGCGTCTGGTTGCCATCGCGATTGCCGTTTCGACGCTGGGCTTTCTCAGCAACTCCGTGCTGACGTCACCGCGCATTTACTACGCGATGGCCGAGGACGGGCTTTTCTTCAAACACTTCGCGTGGCTGCACCCGAAGACGCGCGTTCCGGTCTACGGCCTCGCCGTGCAGTGCATCGTGACGGTGATTATCACGCTGTCGGGCCGCTACGATCAAATTCTCAGCTACGTGGTGAGCATGGACTTCTTCTTCCTCGCCGTCAGCGGCATCGCGCTGCTCATCTTCCGCAAGCGCGACGGCACGGCGCAGCCGCAAGGCATCGTCGTGCCCGGCGATCCATGGGTTACGATCGCATTCATCGGCATAAGCTTTGCGATCGTCGCGCAGTCGTTCGCCGCATCCCCGCGCGAAACCGCAACCGGCTTTGCAATTCTGCTCTCCGGCGCGCCTATCTACTTCCTGTGGGCGCGCGGCGCGGCGAGGCGCATTTCAGCGCAGCCGACACACTAACGCGTCTACACTACGGTAACCGAATGCGGATCGGCGCGGCCGACGACTTCACCGCTTTCCGTTTTTATGATGACGTAGGCGATGTCCGGACCGTCGGCGCACATCTTTGCAGCCCACGAACTTCGGGCGGCGGCCAGCACCTCTTGCTTGTGCGCGTTCGGCATGGAACGCCATTGCGTTTCGTTCATGGTGAGCAGCAGTTCTTTGTGTTCGGAGTTCATCGCGCCCACGCGCACCGAGCGCACCAGAGCGTCCGCCGCGTAGCGGATTTCCATGCCTTCGACCGTGAACGGATTGCGTCGAACGAGCTGCACTTCGCCCAACGTGACCGGCACGGTCATAGGCGCCGGTGCCGGCGCCGGCGGAGCATCATCGTGCGCCGGAGCGGTGCTTTGGGGACGGCCGCGCAGAACGAGCAGCATGACGATTGCCGTGGCGGCAATCGCGAAAACAAGCGCACCCACGAAACCCAACGCCGTCGTCAATGCAGGTCCTCCCGCGGTCCCTCCTAGCGTACCCCGCAAGCCGCGGCTCGCGGTGCGACGATGGTCCTTCCCCGTTAGGTATCGCGCGCCTCAGGCCGACGCCCGCGCGCGCAGTCCCTCCAGCGTTTCCCCCAAAAATCGCGCCTGATACACGACGATGTCCTCAACGCCGGGAAACTTCGGATGCGTGCGCTGCGGGCCAAGAATGTAGCGGCCGCCGCGGCGTTCGAGGATGCCGAGCTCGACCATGCGGCGGACGGCCTTTACCGCCATGCTGCGCGGCGCGCGCGCGAGTTCTGGGTCGAGGAAGAGCTCCGGCGGCAGAGAGGTAAGCCGCGCCTGCATCGCGTTCGCGGCATCGCTCTCGGTGAACTCACCGCCGCGCGAACATAACCATTCGGCAAGCAGCGCGCTCGTCGTAATCGGACGCGACGCTTTGAGCTCGTCGATAGCGCCGGCTTTGTCGCGCGCTTCGAGGACGCGGTACAGCTGGGAAAAACGCCGGCCTACGAACGGATCGTAGCTGATGCCGGCGAGATACACGTGATCGACATGCGGCAGCATGCGCTCCCATATGCCGCGGAACGGCAGCATAAGACCGGTCTTCGTATACTCGCCTTCCGGCGTCACGTAAAACGTCGCGCCGCGGCGTAACGCATCCTCGATGCGAGACAGATCGCGCTCGACACCCTCGCGCATCTCCTCAAATGCTTCCTTGCGATAGCGCACCTGCAAGTCCGAAAGCCGCACGTAGGTCTGCTGCGCCTTTTTGAAGTGCGCCGCCGAGAAGAGATCGTCCGTCGAGCAACCCGCGAATCCCGACGCTTCGAGCACCGTGGGTTTGAACAACTCCTCAAGCGGCAAGGTGCCGTGGCGCCGCTGAGCGCTCCACGCCCACCGCGCGATCGATCGCGATTGCAACTCGTTTTCCAGCGGCAAAAGGCCGAGCGCTTCGAACAGCCAGCCGAGGTTCACGTTCTTCATCGCGCGCCACAGCCACGGAATGCGAACCGCCATGAATCCGGGCTCGTACATGAGTTTCGCGCACACGGAAAGCACCGGTTTTCGCCAGCCGCCGCTCATCGCCAAATCGGAAACCGGCGCCATCAGATCGAGTTCCACCTGATGGTTTGAAATGAGAAGCGTCGGCCCGCGTCCGGGGTGCAGCCGTCCCCAGGAACGCACGCGATACGCCAAGCGCACGTACGAGCTGACGCTGAGCGCGGCGGCCAAGCGAAGCGGCACGCCCCACCACGGAATCAGCGGACGTTGTCCGACTGCAAGCACGATGAGCGATCCCGCAAAGAAGCTTCCCGCCGCGGTGAAAAACAACACGCGATAGCCGTCGAGTGAACCCGCATACGCCCCCAATATGGCCCCGCCCGCAAGCGGCGCGATCACCGAGGGCAGATTTTGCGCGATGCCCCAAATGCCCAAATCACGCGCAACGTCTCGCAGCTGCGGCACCGAATCCATCGCGAGCGCCCAACCCGTGGACATGATGCCGCCGAAACCGACGCCGAACAGCGCGGCAAAGACGAAAATCCACTGCTCGTGCGGCAGCACGGCAAAGCCTGCCGCGGCCGCCGTCATCGGGAGGCCGCATAGTGCGACGACGATCTTCCGCGGCACGCGATCGGACAACCAGCCGAGAAAGATGCCGGATCCGACAGCGCCGATCAGCGAAGCCGCCGCGACCATGCCGGTGTTCGCCGACGGGTTGCTCACGTGCAGCACGTCGCGGAAAAAGTACAAGACGAACGTCATCAGCAGCGCCAAACCGAACGCGAGAAACGCGCGCGCGATGAACACCACGGTGAAGTCGTCCCAGTCGCTGATGTGCGCGTGCTCTTGGGACTGATTCGGAATGCTCGACTCCCGCACCGCGAACAGCGTGAGCGCGCCCAGGCCGATGCTCACGGCGATGCCGATGAACGTGCTGCTTGGATACGTACCGGCAGCGACGCCGATGCCGACCACCGTGCCGAGCACCATTGCCACGCTGCGCACGCCGGACACCGCGCCCCACGATGCGTGCGGCACGATCTCGGGAAGGAGCGCCTGATATGCGGCCAGACTCACGTTCGCGCCCAGCGTCGCGAGCAGCAGAAACACGACGAATGGCATGACGGAATGTACCTGCGCCATCATGAGCAGGCATGCGACGTCGAGCGCCGCTCCGGCGACGATCGGCACGCGCCGCGGAACGCCTCGCAAACGCAGTTTGTCGGAAACGGCACCCGCGATGGGCGGCACGATCATGGAAACCAGCGACACCAGAGCGGCGATCGCCGCGAACGCCTGCACGTGGTTCCGCGGCGCAAGCACGGCGAGCGCCGACGGAACGGAAATCGCGATCAGCGCCGTGTCTTGGAAATGCAGCGGCACCCAAAACGCGTTGAGCAGCAGCGAGGGCCGCGTACCGTACCGCGCGGCGGTTACGGACATACGCGCGACGCTTGCGCTTCGAGCGCCTTCGCTTGCCCGGCGTAGCGCGACATGAGATCGATTTGCGCCTGCGTAGGCGGACCATCGTACTGCGCGATGATGTAGCGCAGATACGCGATCTGCTCCGAGATCTGCGCAGGCCGCCGGTAGCCGCTGGGCTCGGGGTTGCGCAGCTCGTCCAGCATCGCACCGGCAGCTTTGCAGCGCCCCTGCACGCGCTCGAGCCGGGCGATCGCGGCCTCGACGCCCGCCTGCGTGACGCCGAGCGCCTGGAGCGCGTCGAATTGCGCGCCCAAATCTTGCGCGGTCGCGGTGCTGTGCGGGTCGAGCACGATCGCGACCGGCGCGCGCAAGTGCGTGCCCAAAACGTCGATGCTTGCAACGTAATCACCGGGCAGCGCTTCGCCGCCCGAGATAGTCATCGGATAGAAAATGTAGTATGGACGGCGGTCTTGCGCTGCCGGCGTGCCCGGCGGAAGCTGCGTGCTCAGATCCCACGTGAAGCGATTCAATCCCGCGTGCACGCGCGCATCGAAAGCGGCCACGGGTTTACCGTTCGCATCCTCGATCCGCACTTGCACCGACGGTTTGGCTTTCGCCGAGGCGGGCTTCGGCGCAGACGGCAAATATAACGTGAAGTACGCCCCGTACGGTTTGTCGGCGGAAACGAAAGCGCCGCGGCCGTGCTCGTGGTACGACGCGGAGTTGTAACGCACTGCCGGCATCGGAGTAAAGAGGTACGGCGCGGCAGGATTCACTTGCGCCAAGTGCTGGAGCGGCGTAAGATCGTCGAGAACGTAAAAACCGCGGCCGTGCGTGGCAACGATGAGATCGTTGTCGCGCGGATGAACCTGCAAGTCGAACACGGGCAAATGCGGCAAGCCCAGCCGCAGATCCGTCCAGTGCACGCCGCCGTCAAAGGAAACGAAGATGCCGCGCTCGGTGCCCGCATACAAAACGGAGCCGGCTCGCGGGTCCTCGCGAATCACGTGCACGTAGCTGTCCAAGCCCGCGGAGATGCGCTGCCAGTGCGCGCCGTAGTCGCGCGTTACGTAGGCATACGAGGCATAGTCGTTCCATTGGTGACGATCGAAGGCGGCATAGGCGGTTCCCGGAGTCGTCGCGGAGGGGGATATCGACGCGACTCGCGCAGGCAGCGGCAGCTCCGGAACGCGCGAGATTACGTCGCTCCACGATGCGCCGCCGTTACGGGTGATCTCCAAATGCCCATTGTCGGTGCCGTACCACACGGTCTGCGGATCCTTCGCGTCTTCGCCAATCGAATAAATCGTGCAGTACGCTTCGGCGTTGGTGTTGTCGTAACTGATGGGGCCGCCGCTGCGGCCGAGCTGCGACGGATCGCACTGCGTGAGATCGGGACTTGCGATGCTCCACGTTGCGCCGCGGTCGGGCGAGCGAAACAGGACGTTGCCGCCGTAATAGAGCACGTCCGGATTGAAACGCGAGAGCAGCAGCGGCGCGCTCCAGTTGAAGCGGTAGCGATACGTGGACGCGCCCGTGCCGAAACCGATGATGGGCTGCGGCGAGATGTAGCGGCGCTCGCCGGTGGCCAGATTCGCGCGCACGAGGTCGCCGAAATGCGTATCCTCGTAGATCACGTTCGGGTCACGCGGATCCGCCATCGCGTATTGCCCGTCGCCCCAGTCGGAAATGTTCAGCCAATCGCCGTCGCCTGGACCGTCGCGCTGGTTCAGCAGGGCATTGGGTCCGCGCCAAACTTCGTGATCCTGCAAGCCGCCCATGATGTGGTACGGCGTGTCCATATCGTAACCCACGCGGTACACCTGCGCAAAGGGAACCACGTCGTCGTAGTTCCACGTCTTGCCGCCGTCGACGGAAAAGTGAAAGCCCATGTCGCTGCCGTTGAGCAGCCGCTGCGAATTGCGCGGATCGATCCACAGGTCGTGGTTGTCGCCGCCGCCGCCGGCGTCGCGAAATTTGCGTCCGCCGTCCGTCGAGACGAGTAGCGGGCCGGCGATTGCGTACACTTTGCGCGGATCGTTCGGATCGCACCGTACCTGCGAGAAGTAGAACGGTCGAAAATCGACTTCCTCGCTCGCGTTGCGCATCTGCCAGTGCGTTCCGGCGTCCGTAGAACGATAGAGCACGCCGCTCGCGGAAGGAACGAACGCATAGACGACCTGCGGATCGCTCGCGCAAACGCTCACGCCGACACGATTGATCGGTCCCGAGGGCAAGCCGTTACGCAAGGAGGGATCGCTCAGGCGTTTCCACGTCTTTCCGGCGTCGAGCGACTTGAACAGTCCGCTTCCGGGCCCTCCGCTGCGCAGCGTCCACGGCCGGCGCAAGAAATCGAACGTGCCGGCGTACACGACGTTCGGATGCTTGGGATCGAAAGCGAGATCGCTTCCACCGGTCGTGTCGTTGACGTAAAGCACGCGCGCCCAATGCTCGCCGCCGTCGGCGCTGCGATAAATGCCGCGCTCACCGCCCGGCGCGAACTCCGTGCCCAGCACGGCAGCCAGCACGATACGCGAATCGGCGGGATCGAGCGCGATCTTCGCGATGCTCCCGCTCTGCCGAAACCCAAGCACACTCCAGTGCTTTCCGCCGTCGCGGGTAACCCATAAACCGTCGCCGTAATCGGCGGTGTTGCGCGGGAACGCCTCGCCCGTACCGATGTACACATGCCGCGCATCGTGCGGATCGATCGCGATGGCGCCCACGGCGCTGCTGCGCCCGCTTTCGAACGTCGATTTGAACGTGAGTCCGCCGTCGATCGATTTCCACAAACCGCCGGATGCATGCCCCAAATAGATGATGTTGGGATCGCCGGGCACGCCTGCAACCGCATCGAGACGGCCGCCCATGACGGCCGGCCCGACCCAGCGATACTGCAGATCGCCGAAAGACGCCGCGGCGGCAAAGCCCGGCGCGGCCAGCGCGAGAACGACGGCAAACACGCTTTTCACGCGGCTAAGGCTACCACACACCGCAGGTGCGCTCCCCTCGGCGGTGTAGCGTACGGTCATGCTGACGGCACCTCCCCGTTTCAAACCCGCGGCTCGTTTTGCGGATCTCGCGGCATCTCCGCCGGATTTTGCGCGCGCGCAGGCCACGTACGACGAAATGATCGCGCGCCTCGAAGGTGCCTGCGATGTCGAACGGGCGCTGGAAGTATTCAAAACCTGGGATGCGCAGCGGCGGGAGTTCGATACCTGGGCCGCGCTTACGGAGCTGCGTTTCCAGCAAGATACGCGCAATCCGCAGTACAAGGCGGACGCGGATCGGCTGAACGAGTTGCGCCCAAAACTCACGGGACTCGACGTCGCGATCAAACGCAAATTTCTCGCGTCGCCGCTGCGGCACGCCCTCGAAAAGGAACTCGGCGCGTACGCTTTCGAGCGCTGGCAGATCGAGGTGAGCGCGTACGACCCCGTCGTCGAACCGTTCGTCGTAAGCGAGTCCAGACTGTGCGACGAGTACACGCAGCTCGTCGCGCAAGCCGCGTTCGACTTTCGCGGCGAGCATCTCACGCTCGCGCAGATCAACAAATTCGCCGAAGACCCGGATCGCGAACTGCGGCGCGAGGCGGCCGCCGCGAAATGGGCTTTTTGCGAAAAGCATGCGGCAACGCTCGATCGCATTTACGACGAGCTCGTTCACCTGCGAACCGAGATGGCCAGGCGGCTGGACTTTCACAACTTCATCGAGCTCGGCTACCGCCGCCTCACGCGCACCGGCTACGGATCCGCGGAGGTCGCCCGTTATCGCGAAGAAATCGCGCGTGAGATCGTTCCGCTCGCGCAGCGCATTTGCGCGCAGCAAGCGCGCGATCTCGGCATCGACGAAATCATGCTGTGGGACGAACAGGTCTTCGATGCGGCACCGCCGCCGAAACCGCCGCAGACGTACGACGGAATGATGCAAGCCGCAAAAGCCGTGTTTTCCGCCATGGGCCCGCAAATCGACGCCCTGACCAAGCTCATGATTGAGCGCGAACTGCTGGATTTGCAGGCACGGCCCGGTAAGGCGTCGGGCGGCTTTTGCACCGAATTTCCCACCTACGGTCTTCCGTTCGTCTTTGCGGCTTTCAACGGGAGCACGCACGACGTGAACGTGCTGGTTCATGAAATGGGCCATGCGCTTCAAAAATACCTGAGCCGCGACGTCGCGGTTCTCGACTATCTCTCGCCCACGTTCGAGTCGTGTGAAATCCATTCGATGTCGATGGAGTTCCTCGCGTGGCCGCACCTGGAACGCTTTTTCGGTGCCGACGCGCAGCGCTATCGCATCGGGCATCTGAAGTCGTCGCTCCTGTTTCTCGCTTACGGCGCCGCCGTCGATCATTTTCAGCACTTCGTGTACGAAAATCCGCAGGCGCCGGCCGGCGAACGCAAAGCGTTTTGGAAGCAGCTCGAAGCGACGTACCTGCCGTGGCGCCGCTACGGCGGCATAGGGCATCTCGAGCGCGGCGGCTACTGGCAGATGCAGCGGCACGTGTATTTAGTGCCGTTCTACTACATCGACTACACGCTCGCGATGTGCTGCGCGCTGCAATTCTGGGCGCGTTCGCTGGACGACTACGAAGGTGCGATGGCAGATTATCGCGCCTTGTGCGCGCGCGGCGGACGCCTGCCGTTCGTGGCACTCGTGCGCTCCGCCGGTCTTCGTTCGCCGTTCGAGCCGGGCGTGCTGCACGACGTCGCGCAGCGCGCCGCGTCCATGCTGTGACGATGCAGACGGCGATTGAACGGGAATCGGCGTGCGGCGCGGAAGCGGCGAGCCGCGAAAAACGGGCTTCGGCTGCTGCGCGGGTTCCGGCGTGAAGACGTCACTGGGTGCAACCGGCGGTACCGCCGGATTGAACGGCGTCGGCGTGGCGAGCGCGGCGCGCGCGGTTTGCACGTACAGCGTCTGCGATTGCGAGTCGTAATGCACCCTTGCGCCGAGCGTGCGCGCGATCGGGGCCAATGCCACATAGGTCTGCGCAAAGTTCTCCGGACGGGGCTGCGCCTGCATCGGTACTTGAGCGAACAGTTCGCCGAGCCGCACGATGAGCGCCCGCCCGTCGTATCCGATGCTGCGGGCGACGGCGGTAACGTACGGGTTCACCGGCGCCATCACGCGCCCGCGCCGCAAATACGGCGGATTGTAAGCATGCACCGCACGACCGTTGAGGACGACGACAACCACCGCAGCCGGTGGGAAAATCAGCACTGCACCGCGATACTTGTAGACTGAATGAGGCGGCTCATCTTGGCGTTCCGGGAAGCCGGCATGCGGTTCTCTCGCGACGGCTGCGCGTTCTTGTCACAAGCCATCGCTTTCAACGCGCTATTCGCGATCTTCCCGCTGCTCGTTCTGGTGCTGACGGCCGCGTCCGTCATCATTCCGAACGCGGAACGACAGGTGCTCGCGTTCTTCGACACGTTCGCACCCGCGTTGCACGACACCGTTGCGGCCAACTTGCGCACGTACGTGTACGGTCGCGGGCTCTCCAGCGTCATCGCCTTTTTCATCGTCGTTTGGGCGGCGAAAAATCTCTTCATGAGCCTGGCCTACGCGCTCAACCGCGCGCTGGCCGTTCCCAAAAGCCGCCCGCTTCTGCACGACATGCTGCTCTCGATCATCATGCTCCCGCTCACGGGCATCGTCATGCTGCTGGCGATCGGCATGCCGGTCGCCGTGTCCGTGGTATTCG
>Ga0209810_1000660_pt1 | contig 68327 bp, 54 predicted proteins | sample Coa_R1_7_FD_187159 | JGI IMG/M metagenome (GOLD analysis project Ga0209810, IMG submission 187159) | Surface soil microbial communities from Centralia Pennsylvania, which are recovering from an underground coalmine fire - Coalmine... | ecosystem: Environmental > Terrestrial > Soil > Unclassified...
CGCTGGCCCAGACGGGCGACCGCAGTGTAGTCCCGGACCTGATCGCCATTCTGCGCAAGCCGCAATCCGGCACGTTCGGCGTGCGGTTCTACGCGGCCTACGCGCTGGGCGCATTGGGCGACCGCCGGGCCGTCCCGGTGCTTCTTCAGGGCCTGCACGACCGCGACTTCTATCTGCGCGCCACCGCGGCGGGCGCGCTGGGAAGACTGCGGGAGCGATCTGCCGTACCCGCCTTGATCCAGGCTTTAAAGGACCATAGCTATCTGGTGCGCTGGACCGCCGCGCAGGCCCTCGGAAACCTGCGGGACCGGTGCGCCGTCCCGGCGCTTTTGCACGGCCTGAAGGATAACAACGAGGATATTCGCGAACAGTCCGCGAAAGCTCTGGGTAAGATCGGAGATAAGGCGGCGGTTCCGGGTCTCATCGCTTCCTTCCATGACAGCGACGATGCGATCCCCAAAGCCGCCGTGCTGGCCATTGGGCGTATCGGAGACCGCAGCGCGCTGCCGGCCGTGCGGGGTCTGCTCACCAACAAGAGCGCTACGGTCCGGCAGGCCGCCCACGATGCAATTCGGATGCTGGAAGCGCGGGGAGGACCGGCGCGTTGAAGCCCATCCGCTGGAACTATTCCTTCCTTCCTATCCGTCTGTGTAAACGGTACCTCGCAAGGAACGACACGTCCGGACCGACGTTTCCTTCTCAGAACGCAGGATCATCCCAAACAGGAGTTCACACGATGACGCAGAACAGGTTGGCAGCACGCCGGGGATCGCTCTTCCCGAAGGCGCTCTGGCTGGCAGGTATTGTCGTATTGACCGGAACGCTCGCGATGGCAACATCCCCCGCCACCGCTAGCTCCGGCGGACAGGGGCGGAAAGCACGCTCTGGCCCCGCCGGCGCAAGCGCGACCCGGCAGCCCGTGCATAATTCGCCGGTGGCAGAGCGGCAGATGGCCGATTACATCCTCGGCGATACCCTGCAAGCTCTGGAATCCCTGCGAGACGTGCATTTCCATGAGGGCGAGTACAATCACCTGATCAATCTTAGCTACATCATCATCCAGGGCGTGCCGCAAAATATGTCGATCTACGCCGACGCCGCCTATTACTTGTGGAGCACCGATCGCAACGACCAGTCCATCGCATTACTCAAACAGGGCTTGCGGGCGAATCCGAACAGCTACTATATGTACGATGAGCTGGGCCAGCACTATCTGACCTTGCTGCATCAGCCTGAGCAAGCCCTTCCCTTCTACGAGCAAGCGGTAAAGTTCAACTGCCCGTATGCAACCTGGCATGGCCTGGCTCACTGCTACGAGATGACCAACCAGTGGGATAAAGCCGTGCAGGCGTGGCAAAAGGCCGCCAAGACCTATCCGAACGACGCCCTTGCGCCTGTTCGCTTGAAGCGGGCGAAGGCAGAACTGGCAAAACACCAGGGGAGCGAGCACTGACCGGAAATGGGAAGAGGCGGCGTCCCAACGCCGGGGTAGAGAGGAAGTGAGGGCATCACAATGTCTCCACTCGAAAATTTGATTCGTTATGTGATCTGGGCGTTGATTCTCCTGATCATCATTGATGCGGTGATCATGAACATTATCGCCTTTGGCGGCCGGATTTCCACGTACAATCCGCTGGTCCGATTCGTGCGCACGATCGTCACTCCGCTGGAGGAACCGTTTCGGCGCATGCTGCCACCCCGCAAGACGGGCGGACTGGACCTGTCGCCGCTGATCCTCATTCTCCTCCTGGAGGCGCTGGCAAGCATCATTTAATCATGTCGCAGCGCTTGACCCCAGTTGATATTCTGAACCTGCATTTTCGGCGGAGCCTGCGTGGGTATGCGGTCGCCGAAGTGGACGATTTCGTCCGGCGCGCGGCTGCCGATATGGAAGCGGCGCTGGCCGAGAATGCGGCGCTGCGCGAGCGGATCGGCGCGCTGGAGCGGGAGATTTCCCAGTTCCGGTCGCTGGAGACGACGATGCGGGACGCTTTGGTGCTGGCACAGAAAGCGGCAGACGAGACACGCGCTGCCGCGCATGCCCAGGCCCAAGCGCAGATCCAGGAGGCGCAGGCGCGGGTGACCGAGATGGCCGCTCAGGTGGAGGCGCTGCGCCGGGAGCGGCGGCGCCTGGCGCGCGACATGCGCGCGCAGTTGTCTGCGCATCTGGACTGGCTCACGGGGGAGTTAGCTGGAGAGGAGCTGGATGATCCCTCCTGACCGGCAGCGTCGCCTGCGGCGGCAGAACCTTTTCATTGGACTGGCGCTGGTCGCCCTGGTGCTTTTCACCTTGCTCAACACCTTGCTCGGCCCCGAAACCTCCGTGGACGTAGACATCTCCCGGATGGAACCGGCGCTTCTGTATACCAAACTGGCTTACGCGGCTCGCGGGCCGGAAAAGGCGCTCGTTGCAGGCCCGAGCCGCTCGCAGGAGGATGCTTTTCGGGCAGGCTTGTCTCAGAGCCTGATAGACAAATGCATTAAAGAGTGGCGGGAACAAGCCTCCTCGAAGACCGGCACTCCCAACGATTGGCGGCGGCTGGGTATCACGCTCTTTCTCTTTGATAGGCCGGGTGGCTTTGCCGCGTTCCGCCGGGCGTATACTCCCATTCCATCGGGCCATTCCTCCCCGGTTCCCCACTTGACTCCGGCTCTGGCCAGAGCGATATGGGCGATAGGAACGCCGCCGCCGCCCGATCAGGAACGCGCGCTCTGGCAGTCGATCTACGGGCCGAAGCCGCTGCAAGCACAACAGGCGCGGGCGCTGCAGCCCCTGTTGGCGCGGATGAATCTGGGATGGTTCGAGCAAATCGCGGAGGCGCGTCTCTACTCTCGCGCCGGTCTGCACGCCGAGGCGCTGCGCGCGGCCATGAGCGCAGATGCCTCGGCCCGGTCCTTAACGTGGCTGACCTGGTTGATAGACCTGCTGGTCTTCCTGGGGATACCGGTCCTTATCGTTTTCGGCCTGACCCGCCTCTTAACAAAATACAGCGCGCCGGCTCCTCCTGACCCCTATCCGGGCACTCTGCTCATGCCAGCCTGGGACCTTCCCGGCCATACCGCCGGCGTCCCTGCCGAGTCGATCCCGCTACAGCCTGCCATCCCGCCTTCCGATAGTCCTCCGCCGGTCATCGTCGAACAGAGCGCAGTGCTGCCGACCTTTTCCTATCGCGCGCGGATGATCGCCTTTGTCACCTATCTGGGCCTGATGGTCGTCCTCCGCTTTCCCGCGCCGCTTCTGCACCGCCTGGCGCAGCGCTTGCCGATCGTCACGGTGGCCCGCCTGGATGTCGCGCTGAACCTGATCTTGCTGCCTCTGCTCGCCGGAATCGCCGTGATGATGCTTCGACGCGCCGCCGCTGCCGAAGCGCCGGACGGGCGCCCGCCAAGTCTGAGAAAGACGCTGGCCGTTCTGGGCTACCGAACCCGTCATCCTCTCATGGATCTAGGCAAAGGGCTTCTCGGCTACCTCATGGTTATGCCGCTAACCCTCGCCGCCTCCTGGCTCTCGACCTGGATCTTTCACCGCTATCACACGCCGATACATCCCATCGAGATATTAGAGATGGCCCTTCAGACACCGCTCGATCATTTCCTGCTGATGATGGAAGCGGCCGTGATGGCGCCGTTTGTCGAGGAGACGATGTTTCGCGGGCTGCTCTACCCGGCGCTGCGCGCCCGCTGGGGAGTCGCAGGAGGCGTTATGGCTTCCGGGGCCATCTTCGCGATGCTGCACCCGACGATGCCCGGCCAGTTTCTGCCGCTATGGGTCCTGGGGATAGCCCTGGCGCTGGCCTACGAGTGGTGCGGATCGCTGCTGCCCGGTATGGTTATGCATGCTCTGCAGAATACGATCTCCACGCTGGAGAGCTTCCTGATCTATGCCCGGTAGATCGGAGAAGGATATGGCGGAATCGACGCTTTTGCGGGTACGATTGACTCCGAAGGGTGGGCGCGACGCCCTGATCCGGCGCGAAGGCGACGTGCTGTATGCCCGCGTGGCCGCGCCGCCGGTCGATGGCGCCGCCAACCGCGCGCTTCTCGTACTGCTGGCCGAGACACTGGATATTCCAAAGTCGCGCATCACGCTCCAATCCGGACAGTCCGGCCGGGACAAGGTCCTTCGAGTTGAGGGCCTGAACACCGATACGCTCGCAGCACGGCTTGAGGCCGCGCTCCAATAGGACTCCTCATTCCCTGACCGGGCCGTAAACGACCCGTCTGGCAGGCCTCCGGCCAACCGTCCTGCCGGACGGATTTGAATCGGCGAGGAGTTTGCCTCTCTCACAAGAGCGAGAGGAATCATTGGAAAGGAAGGATAGATGCCGCAGGTCAAGGTCGTGGTCACGCTCAAGCCGACCCTGCTGGACGCGCAGGGGCGCGTGGTGCAGGACGCGCTGCACGCGCTCGGCTATGGCAACGTCGAGCAGGTGCGTATCGGCAAATACATGGAGTTGGAGATGACCGCGAATGGGAAAGATGCGCCCGCTATCGAGGCGGAGGTCAAGGAGATGTGCGATCGACTGCTGGCCAATCCGGTCATCGAGAACTATCGGTACGAGGTGATTGCATGAGCGCGACATTGATAGGACCGGCGGGCGGCGGGCCGAAGTTTGCGGTCATTCGCTTTCCCGGCGCAAACTGCGACCAGGACTCTTATTACATTATCAAGGATGTGCTGGGCCGGCCGGTGGAGTACGTCTGGCATCAGGACACCAGCCTGCGCGGCTTCGATGTGGTCGTGCTGCCGGGCGGCTTCGCTTATGGCGACTACCTGCGAGCGGGCGCAGTCGCGCGGTTCGCGCCGATCATGAATGCCGTGCGCGCCCATGCGGAACGGGGCGGACTGGTTCTCGGAATCTGCAACGGCTTCCAGGTCCTCTGTGAGGCGCATCTGTTGCCCGGCGCGCTGATCCGCAACGAGGGTTGCCGGTTCGCCTGCAAGTTCGTTCACTTGCGCGTGGAGAACGCGGAGACGCCGTTCACCAGCGCCTACCGGCCCGGTCAGGTCCTGGCGATCCCGATCGCGCACGGAGAAGGCCGTTACGTCTGCGACCCGGAAACTCAGCAAGAGATGGAGCGCAGCAACCGAGTCCTGTTCCGCTATACCACCCCGCAGGGCGAAGAGACACCGGAGAGCAACCCGAACGGCTCCATCGCCAACATCGCCGGAATCGCCAACGCCACCTTCAACGTCATGGGCATGATGCCCCATCCCGAGCGGGCCGGCGAGAAGATTCTAGGCTCCGCCGATGGGCGCGGCGTATTCGAATCCCTCGCACGCGCCGCCGAGCGCGTTCTGGCTTAGAGAGGCAGGTTGCCTTGCTGCTCCGAACGCTCCTCCTTGCCGGGCTATCGTTCACTGCTGCCATGAATGCCGTTCAAACCTCCGGCCAGACACCACCGAAAACGGAGCTTCCCATGAAAACGATCCGCCTCTGGCAGGGCGATGCGCCGGGCGCCAAAGGCACAGACGACGCCGACATTCCCACGCTGACGGTCTACAATCCGCCCGCAGAGAAGCGGAATGGATCGGCGGTGATCGTCTGTCCGGGCGGCGGCTATGGAGTGCTGGCGCCGCACGAGGGCGCGCCGGTCGCGGAGTGGCTGAACACGCTCGGGGTGACCGGGTTCGTGCTCAAGTACCGACTGGGACCGCGCTATCACCATCCGATCATGCTGCAGGACGCGGACCGCGCTATTCGCACCGTGCGGGCGCATGCCGGGGAGTGGGGTCTGGATCCCCGGCGTATTGGCATCCTCGGCTTTTCCGCCGGCGGCCATCTGGCCTCTACAGCCGCCACCCACTTCGACGACGGCGATCCGAACGCGTCCGATCCCATTGATCGCGTCAGCTCGCGCCCGGACGTAGCCATCCTGATCTACCCGGTCATAACCATGACCGACCCCTACACGCATGCCGGCTCCCGCCATAACCTCCTCGGCGACGATCCGCCGCCAGCCCTGATCGAGCTGCTTTCCAACGAAAAGCAGGTGACAGCCAGGACCCCGCCGGCCTTTCTCGTCCACGGCGCTGACGACGAGGGCGTGCCCTGCGAAAACAGCCTGCTCTTCGCTCTGGCGATGCATAAAGCCTGCGTGCCCGTCGAGCTGCACATCTACGAACATGGTCCGCACGGTTTCGGCCTGGGCGGCGGCGATCCTATCCTCAGCGGCTGGCCGGCCCTCTGCGCCCACTGGCTGCGTCATCGCGGCTTTATCCTCTCCGAAAGAACACACTGACGACGGCTCTTCAGTCTTTCACGGCATCTGATCCCTTTTTGTATCCGTGCGGTCTCTTCATCCGAAAACGATTGTCGCCAACCCGGATATTGCGCTACAATGTCCCTGTTCGTCACCGTTCGACCACGCGAAGGAGGAAACTCGATGCGACGCACCAGCAGACTACTCGCCCTTGGAATGCTCTCACTCGTTACCCTTCTCACCTTCGGCCCGCGGGTCCTTGCGGGCCAGGATCATGGTGGCATGGCCGCCCATGATATGGCGAAGATGGCCCAGGCGCTCGATCTCACGGCTGACCAGCAGACGCAGATCAAGGCGATCTTCGCCGACACCCAGACTCAGATCGCCCAGGTGCTGACTCCGGCACAGTTGAAGAAGTTCAATGCGCTGCACGAACACGCCGGCCAGCAGAATATGACGGCTGCGCAGTTCGCCAAGGCGCTCCATCTCACCAGCAGCCAGATGACTCAGCTCAAATCCATTCGGTCCAGCTTTATGGCCCAGACGAAGACCATCAAAGAGGATTCGTCCCTCTCGGACGAGGAAAAAAGCGCCCGAATCAAAGCCGCGCAGGCGGCCGCGCACGAGCAGGTCAAGAAAGTGCTGAACCCGGCGCAAATGAAGAAGTTCGATAAGATTCACGAGCACGCGGGTCAGGAAGAGCACGGCATGGGAATGGCCGAGATGGCGAAAGCGCTCAACCTCACAAATAGCCAGCAGGCCCGGATCAAGGCGATCTTTGCGGAGGTCCATTCCAAAATCCGGCAGGTCCTGACACCCGAGCAGCAGGCCAAGTTCGACGCCATGCACGAACACACCGACAACGTTACTCGGTAGCTCCGTCCTCACCCATGCCGGGCCGTGAACGACCCGTCTGGCAGGCGGCTACGCCCCCGCTCCTGCGTCGCTGCCCTCACGGGCGGCCCTCACCCCTAACCCCTCTCCTTCGTAAGGAGAGGGGAATTTGTTTGTAGGGGCGTTGCTTGCTGCGCCCTCCCCTATTCTTGAGAAATCCTAATGCCTATTTTGAAAATTCTAAAGGAAACCGGCCTCTGGATGGTAAATTGTCACCTATACAGATGGCTTTCCCGCCCGCAGGGCGGTTGTCCGAAGGACCATGAGACGGGTAATTCATGGCCCGGGTCTTAGAAGCGTCTATGCTCATGGCGGGCAAGCGACTCTTATTTATGGTGTCTACGCGAGATTTACTTCTCGGCGGCCCGCAAATCGGCAAAACCGCAAGGATACCAGCCCCGTAGTGGGGAATGAAGTCGAAGTACGCAGTAAGTAAGAAAAGGAGTGACCGATGCCGTACACTGCGGAGATCAGCAGGACCAATCCCTCCTGCTTCCTCTTCCTGATCGATCAGTCCGGGTCCATGGAGGATCCCATCCCGGCCAGTCCGGATGCGGACGGCCCCGCGCCCGCTTCGGGCCGCACCAAAGCGGAGGGCGTCGCCGACGCCATCAACCGCCTGCTGCAGAATTTAGTCATCAAGTGCGCCAAATCCGAAGGCGTGCGCGACTACTACTACGTCGGCGTGCTGGGCTACGGCGGCAAAGTCAGCCCGGCCTTCAGCGGCGCTCTGGCGGGCAAAGAGCTGGCCCCCATCAGCGAGATCGCCGATCAGCCAGCCCGCGTCGAGGAGCGCAGCAAGAAGGTGGACGACGGCGCGGGCGGCCTCGTCGAGCAGACCGTCAAGTTCCCCGTCTGGTTCGACCCCATCGCCAACGGCGGCACGCCCATGTGTCAGGCTCTCAACAGCGCCCGCGCGATCCTGACCGAATGGCTCGGCCAGCATCCCGGCTGCTTCCCGCCCATCGTCATCAATATCACCGACGGCGAATCGACCGACGGCGACCCGACCCAGGCGGCGCAGGCCGTCCAGAACCTCGCCAGCGACGACGGCAACGTGCTGCTGTTCAACCTGCATCTTTCGTCCCAATCCGCCCGGCCGATCGAGTTTCCGGACAGCGAGGCCGGCCTGCCGGACAAATTTGCCCAACTACTCTTCCGCCTCTCCAGCCCGCTGCCGGAGTACATGCGCTCCATCGCCCAGCAGGAAGGGTTCGCCGCTACCCAGGACACGCGCGGCTTTGTCTTCAACGCGGATATGGTCTCCGTGATTCGCTTCCTGGACATCGGCACGCGCCCGAGCAATCTCCGCTGATGGCGGGGAACGCGCTGCGTGTCTGCGTCCAGACCTTCTGGACGCCCAAAGCGGGCAATCGCCCGGACGAGTACGAAGACGCCTTCTGGCCGCAGGAGCCTGTCCTGGAGCGGGCCGGCGCCCGCTTCCGCTGCGCCGTCGCCGATGGCGCGACGGAAAGCTCCTTCTCCGCGGCCTGGGCTGACCTGCTCGTCCGGGAGTTCAGCGCGCGCCAGCCGAGCCTGACGCGGTTCTTCGGCGCGCTGCCATCGTTGCGCCAGGCGTGGCTGCACCGAGTCACGGCGCAGCCACTGCCCTGGTACGCCGAGGACAAGGTCCGCCAGGGCGCTTTCGCCTCCTTCCTGGGCCTGACCCTCGAAAAGGCCGGACCGAAAAGCCGGCGATTCGCAAGTTGGAGCGCCGTAGCCGTCGGCGATAGCTGCCTGTTCCAGGTCCGGGACGGCTGCCTCATCGCCGCGTTTCCCCTGACTCGCTCCGAGCAGTTCAACAGCCGCCCCTACCTGATCGGCACCGCCGCCACGAACGAGGAACAACTGCACGCCCACTTAGCTAGAGCACGCGGACCCTGTGAGCCCGGCGACACCTTCTATCTCCTGACCGACGCCATCGCCTGCTGGCTCCTGCGCCTCCACGAGGAGCAGGCAGCCGGCGACGCGCTGGCCGGGATCGACTCGCAGGAGGCGTTCGAGGCGCTCGTCCAGGAGCAACGTGCCGTGCGGGATGCGGAGGGACGCCCCTGGCTCAAGAACGACGACGTGACCCTGCTCCGCGTGAATCTGGGCCGGTGAGCTGCTCATGTCCTGGCCCACCCCGCAAGACTATAACGAGGCCATCCAGAACCCTGCCCTCAATCTGGCGGACCCGGAGCTAAAGGCCGGCACGCCCGAGCTGACCTCGCTCGGCCTGCCGCGTCCCATCACCGGCGGCTGCGTCAGCGTCTACCGGATGCGCTGCGGCAGCCGGGACTGGGCGGTCCGCTGCTTCTTGCGGGAGGTGCCGGACCAGCAGAAGCGTTACGCCGCCATCAGCCGCCACCTGGCTTCAGCCCGCCTGCCCTATACGGTCGGCTTTCAGTTCCTGCCGCAAGGCATCCGGATTCGCGGCCAGTGGTTTCCGATCCTCAAAATGGAGTGGGTGCAGGGCGAGCCGCTCAACCTCTACATCGAGAACCACCTGCACAACCCTGCCGCGCTCAAAGACCTTACTCGCCGCTGGGTCACAATGACGGAGGCGCTCGCCCAAGCCTGCATCGCCCACGGCGACCTGCAGCACGGCAATATCCTGGTGGCCGGCGGCGATCTTAAGCTCATCGACTACGACGGCATGTTCGTGCCCGCGCTCTCGGGGCAGCCGAGCCACGAGGTCGGGCACCGCAACTACCAGCATCCCCGTCGAGACCAGAAGGATTCCGGACCGGCCCTCGACCACTTCTCCGCCTGGGTGATCTATCTCTCCCTGGCCGCTTTGAGCGCCGAGCCGGACCTGTGGCAGAAGCTGGGCGCCGGCGACGAGAGCCTGCTCTTCCGCAAAGAGGATTTCGACCGGCCTCAGGCATCGGAAGCGTTCACGCTTCTGGCGCAACATCCGGAAGCGCGGGTGCGCGCCCTCGCCGCGCAGTTCACGTCACTGCTGGCCGGCAGTCCGCAGGACGTGCCCTCCCTGGAGAGCGCACTTACGCCACGAGTCGCCAGGCCGAGCGGACGGCGCAAGGCTGCCTCACGCTCTGCGCCCGCTACAGCCGCTTCGTCCGCACAAAGCGTCGTCCGGCCCGCCGCGCGTCCCGCCTGGGTGATGGAGAGCCTTTCGCAGACGGGGCCGCAAAAAGCGTTCCGCCTGCCCCTCGCGCTGCCCAGGCTGCTCCTCGCCCTCGCGCTTCCTCTCGCCTTGCTGCTGGCGCTCTGTCTCCACGGCCCGTTCCTGCTCAATGTCTTCCGATGCCTGGCCTTCTGCCTCAGTCTCGCCTTCGCAGGAGTCGGCGTCCGCTACCGGCGGGAGCCCGCGGCGGTCGAGCGACACGCCCTTCTGGCGCGGGAGCGGGCGATCCGCCGCGCCATCACCGCCATCGAGAGGACGGCAGAGGGGAATGAGAAACGTCACGCCGCCCTGGACGCCGAAGAGATTCATCGCCGGGAGGCGCTGGAAGGCTGGAAGCGCGATCTGCAAGCCAGAGAGCATCAGGAGCTTTCCGAGGTCCACGCAGCCTTGAAAGCCGCCCGCGACACGATCGTCGCACGGCGTAAAGCGCAGGCGCAAGAGGAAGAGGAAGCGCTGGCACAGATCCGGGCGCGCCGCTGTCCCGGCCTGGAGGCCATCGACCAGGAGATCGAAGCGGTCGAGAAGGAGCAGGCGGAGCGGCTGGCGCGGGCGCTGCAGGCCCGACAGCACGATTTTCTGGAGATGTTCCTGCAGGAACAGAGCCTCTGGAAAGCGGCCTTACCCGGCATCGGTCGGGCCGTGAGACTGCGGTTGCGCGTCCAGGGCATCGGCACGGCGGCAGACATCGACACCGACGTGCTGCAGAGCCTGCATTGGCTCGCCCCGCCGCATCAAAATGCTCTTGTCGCCTGGCGGCAGGACCTGGAGGCAAAAGCGTGCTCTGCGATGCCGCACGCTCTGAGCGCAGAGGAAGCGCTCCGCATCACCGATCCATTCGAGCGCCGCCGGGCGCGCCTGCAGGCGCGCCGCGATCAGCGGCAGGCCCGTCTCACCGCTGAGGAAGCGGCGCTCCGGAATCAATTCCGGCAGGAGGCGGAGGCACTGGACGCGCAGCAGTCGGACGCACAGGCTCGCGCCGCAAGGCAATCGAAATCTATCCAGGAACGCTACGTCCCCAACTATGCGCGCATCGAGCAGTCTCTGACCGATCTGGAGGCCGCCATGGCCGCACAGCGCCGCCGGATCGACGACGAGACAGACGAGGCGCAACAGCAGCTCCCTTCTCACCACTGGCAGCTCACGCAGCTTCAGCGCGATCTGGAGCCTTATCAAAACCTCACGTTCGCCCGCTATCTCCGGGTCCTCTTCCTCAACCGCTAATTACGATCAGTGGTAGGTGTGCAGATACCTCCGCGCAACCTCGGTGGCACGTGGATTGCCCCTGATAGTAGAGCGCAAGTCCTGCGCGATCATGCGCGCCGGAAATCAGCAGTCCATGACATCCATAGAGACTGAGCGTAAACAAAAGCGCCAGCCCTAAAAGCACGCGTTTCGATCGCATCCGTTGCGTCGTGGCGTTCGTCAATAGAGCCCTTCCGGTTCGCCCAATAACTCCAGGGTCTGGTAATCAGCATCTTGGTAGAGCGTCTGGAGCAGCCCGTTCTTCGGACGCGGGCCGTAGACGGGCAACTGCAGCCAGGCCGCCGCGTAGGGCAGGATCAGCAGCCGCCGTACCGTGCCCTCCGGCCCGTTCGGCAGGGCGCGGTGCCATAAACCGCCGTGGACCATCACGCAGCTTCCGGCGGGTGGGCGCAGCACGACCTGGTCCGGCCGGTCGCCGTAATCGTCCGGGATCAGTTCCTCATGGACCCACTGATGCGAGCCGGGCAAAACGCACAGCGGCCCGTTGGCGTCCGTCACGTCGTCCAGGTAGATCAGACAGTCGATAACGTGCGGGCGGGCGAAGAAAGCAGGCGTGGGGATGGGGATGCAGCGCTGGTGGAAGTGCCAGTGCGTCTCCTGGCGCGACTCGTCCGGGTAGCTGATGCGTCCGGTCATGGGCCGCACCTGAACCTGCGGTCCCAGCACTGCCCGCGCCACCGATAGGGTCGGCTCGAAGCGGAATAACTCCAGAAAGATCGGATGCTTGTCCATCAGGTGGCGCAGGAACAGGCCGCCGAAGCGCCGGCTGGTGCTCAGGGAGATGTCGCCGCCCTCCACCTCCTTCCCCCCGACCTCATCCAGCGCCCGGCGCATCCGCTCTACGCGCTCCGGCGAGAACAGCCGCTCCCGCACCAGGTAGCCCTCGGCGACGAACCGCGCGATCTCCTCCGGACTGGCATGCACGTCTACCACCCGGACGGGATTCGTCCGATCGTGGCTGCAAATCTTAAACGTGAGCGTATGATGTTGTATCGTCTCCATAGTCTCTGAAAATGCCGTCATGCCTTAAAACTCTCCTCGATGCTGGTTGCCGACAATGTTCCGTCCCGGCTCTTACAAATCCTTTTTGATCCCTTGCGGGCCTCCACTTTGCAACCACGCTCCCCGCAGTGTTGCCCTGATCCACGGCGTTTGATTGTGAAATCCTGTTGCTTACGTCGAAGCGTCTTCAAAGCGCATTCCCAACGCGAGAGGCGCTGTCCTCGCTTCCGGTGGCCTGGTCGTAGACCAGGCGCGAGAGCGCCCTCACCACCTGCGGGGCCTCGCTCTCTTCGGCGAGGCCCTGGGTCATCACGACGAGAACGTAGGGCGCCCGGCCGGGAGGGAACACGACGGCGGCATCGTGGAAGAGCCGTGTGTTCCAGCCCGGCTTATTCGCCACCGGCACACCGGCGGGCAGAGAGGCAGGAATACCGACCGTATGCTGTTGCTGCCGTAGAACGGCCAGCATCTCTTCGGAGGCTTCCTTGGAGACGACCTCGCCCAGCGCTAGTCGCTTCCATACCTGCAGCAGTCCGCGCGCCGTAGCCACGTTATTTTTGCCGAGCGCGTAGGCTTTGTTGTCCTCGACGCCGCGCAGAATGCGCAGGTCCTCGGCGCCCAGATCGCGCATGAAGGAGGTGACCTGCGCTGCGCCGAGCTGATCCACCAGGATATTCGTGGCGAGGTTGCTGCTCTGCGTGACCATCAAACGCCCGAGCTCACGCAGGCTCACGCGCTCTCCGATCCGGTCGTAGAGCGACGATTCGGAATCGTCATCGACATAGGTCGAGAACGAACTGCCGTCTACAAGACTTGGGAAGTCGTTGTAAACGGCAAGCGTGTCGTCCAGAGAGAAGGCTCCTGTGTCTGCCTTGCGATACAGCTCCATCAGAACGCATACCTTGAACGTGCTGGCCGGATGGAACGGCTCGTCGGCCTGCAGGAAAAGAGAGCGTCCTGTTTCCAGATCCTCGTAGGCGACCGCGATCCTCTTCGCTCCACTCTGCCGGATCAGGGCCTCTATCTCCTGTTGCATCGCACGAACCTTTCTATGCAGGGAGGATACATGCCGCGTCGTCGACAACGGGAGCATTCACCCGCCTGGAGACAGGATAAGCTTCCATCCGCTCGGCGGGATACGACCGCAATAGCTCCAGTGCCTCCACGCCCTTGATGGCCGGATCCAGCCAGGCGGCCTCGTCTTCCGGACGGAGAATAGCCGGCATGCGATTATGAATCGGGACGAGCACGTCGTTGGGCGCTACGGTGACGATGGCACAGGTATGCAGCGGAGTCCCCTCAGGCGATTCCCAGACCTCCCATAATCCGGCGAAGGCGAACAAGTCCCCGTCTTTGAGGCGAATATGCATAGGCTGGCGGCCGTTCTCCTCCTTTTTCCACTCGAAGAAACCGTCCGCAGGTATCAGGCAGCGCCTGCGCGCCAGAGCGGCCTTGAACGACGGCTTTTCCGCCAGCGTCTCGGCCCTGGCATTGATGATTCCGCTGCCGGGGTCTTTGGCCCAGGAAGGCACCAGCCCCCAGCGGTAGGCATCCAGGCATCGGGCGCCCTGAGCGGTGATAACCGGCACCGGCTGGGACGGCGCCACGTTGTAGCGTTCGGTGACCGGTTCGAGGACCAACTGCACGGCAAAGCGGTCCACCAGATCGTTGGTCGTATGGTGTTGCGAATAACGTCCGCACATCGTATCTCTCCTTTAAGCCAAAACAGCCAGGATACTATTTTACTCCAGCAACGGAAATGAAAGAGGAACTGCTTTTCCGTCCGCAGGACGGTTCTTGGCGAGGCAGGCGCAAGCGAGATGGCGTGACCACGCAACCCATCCGCCCGCTTCACAGGCTGAAGGCCTCCCAGACGGGTCTTTCAAGGCCCGGCCCATTCTCCCCTAAGAGGCGGGGACCTCCACGCGAATCTCGGTGCAGCCGGCCACGCTGGTAATGGTAAACGTGCCGCCCAGCGCCTCCGTGCGCTCGCGCATGGATCGCAGACCAAACCCTGCTGTCTGCTCCTCGACGACAAAGCCTTTGCCGTTATCACAGATGGTGCAGACGATTCCGCCTTTAGGCGTGGAAGCCAACGTTACTTCGATGGCGGAAGCCTGGGCATGTCGGGCGACATTTGTCAGCGCCTCCTGAACGATGCGCATCAGACCAAAGGTAACGGACGGGGCTAGCCGCCAATCCGCCTCTTCCGCTTTCAAGCTCACGCTCAATCCGGTCCGCTCCGCGAACCGCCCGAGGTGACGGCGCAAGATCGCGGGCAGTCCTTCCTCCGGCGTGGAATCTGCTTCCCACGGCCTCAAGTGGAACGCCAGGTCGCGGCCCTCGTTCCAGGCGGCCCGCAGGGCCGGGACCTCTTCCTGTAAGATCCCCTCCGCTTCGTCCGGAGCGCGCCGGAGCAGCCGTGCGCACAGCTCCAGTCGCAGGATCGTACTGACCAGAGCATGACCGAGTCCATCGTGGATCTCGCGGGCGATGCGCGCCCGCTCCTCTGCCGCCGCTCTCTGTTCCCGCAGCAAGAGAAGCTCCCGGCTGTGGGCTTCGGCGTTCTCGCTGATGCGCCGTCCGATCGCGCTGACCAAGACCAGGAAAAACAGCCGCACGGCCAGGATGCGATAGAAGACCGGCCAGGGCGCAGGGGGCGGTGTTGTGAGAAGTTGGTAGGGCAAGGTCGCCAGCAGATAGGCGAGAATGATTCCCACGTCCAGAATACGCTTGCGCTGCGGCGTGGTGTAGAGCGATTCGAAGATCATGACCACAAAATAGAGCAGCCAGAGATCGCTGTCGAGGCCGCGCGTGATGGCGATTGCCGCCGAGATGAGCAAAATATCCAGAAACGTATAAAACCAGGCCCAGCGCCCGGCCAGACTGCCGCCGCGCCGGTAGGCAAAATAGGTGCGCGAGGCTCCCTCCAGGACCGCCAGGCCGAGCAGTCCCCATGCGACCCCGACCGGCACATCCAATAGATGCTGCGCGCGGGCGATGAGCAGATAGACCAGCACAAAGCCCAGTGTCATCCAGAGGTACTTGTTGATCTGCCAGAGCGCACGCGTGTTGCTATCCATATCCCATTATTCGCAATAAACGAACAGACCCCCTCCCTGGCCGGGAGGGGGTCTAAAAATGAGCGGCGTAAACAACCCGGTTTACTGGCCGGAGGCTCCGTCGTCCGATTGCTCGTCGTCGGTTTGGCCGGATCCGGCCGGTTGTCCCTCGCCGGGCTGCCCGGTAGCGGGCGGGCTCACATCGCCATGCCCTGCAGACGGTCTCGGCGCTTTGTCCTCATCCCCTTTGAGAGAGGTTGCCTTATCCGGATCGGTGCCAACCTGCGTGATGTAGTACGAATCATCCGCCCTTTCCAGCACGTAGCTGATGTGGACGGTGTGCTCGGCGCCATCTTTGTCCTGGTAGACGTGATGCCCCGTCACTACGTAGACGCCGTCCGCCTTGCCCTGAACGCCATCCAGCACGAATTTCACGGTCTTGGTGGCGCGGAAAGCGTCACGAGTCATATCGACGTAGTCGCCCGAATCCAGGGAATACTGATATTTCCCGCGCAGATAGACCGCGATCTGCGAATCGTTACGAATATGCTTGACCAGGAACTGGATGTCCCGATCCTGCCAGGCTTTCTGGATGTCGTCCACGGCGGCTTTGAGCACGTCGTCCGGCTTCTCCGAGATTGGCTGGCTCTCTTCGCCGATTCGATAGCTGCCTTTCGGAGCCTGGTTCAGATTAGAGCTGTCGCCGCCCTCCGGCGGATAGCCCTGGTACGCGCCCTCGGGCGAGTAGAGTGGAGTCGGGACGTAGACGTCCTGCGGCGGCGCGTAGTTGACGTCGCCCGCGCTGATATAAGGCGGGAAGGCGCCCAGATAATAGGCATACGGCGAAGGGCAGGTCACGCCGGGCAGATAGTCGAGCGAATAGGATGGAAAGTAGGCCATTCCATCCGGGAAGATGAACGTGTACCATCCGTGATAATGATGGCAATGGGCGCGCCCATAGATGCCGTTCTCGAAGCGGATATACTCGCTGGCGAAATGGATCCGCTCGTAGGGGCGCGGGTTGATGATCCAGTTAGGCGTATAGGGCGCAACGTGCCGGATACTGCCGCCGGGAGGCGCGCTACCATAGAAGCTTGTGCCCGGCCGGTTGGTCTGCTGCATCGGCGTCCCATAACCGTTCGGGTTATGCAGCGGACGCGGGGGCTCCTGTATCAGCGGCCTATTCGGACCGAACAGCCCGAAGTTCTGCGCGACCGGCGGCCCGCCGAACAGGCCGGGATTCTGCTCCGGTGACGGGCCGGGCCGGTAGATGATCCCCGGATTGACGTAGTGATATCCCAGACCGTAATGCGGGAACATGCCGCCCTGCAGGTTGGGGTTTCCCGGCAGCATACGCGGGCCGGCCAGACCGTTCTGATTCATCCGCGGCGCCGACGAATAGCCCTGCATGGGCGCGATCGTCTGCGTCCGGTACATCGGCTGGCTAGAGGAAGAGGAGCGGCCTATCTGCGCCTGTCCCGCCAGAGGCAGAAGCGCCAATCCGAGACCTCCCGCCAGGAGAAGGCTCATCCGGCGGACAGTTTTTCGCACGCCCGTGTCGGACAATAGTAAGGGAACCATGATCGAAACCTCCCCTCGAATCCGCACCATCCGGCGCCGGGGGATAGGGCCGAAAAGTCGTTCGAGCCTTGCGCTCAATGCTGCCGGGAGAAGCGCGCTTGCTGCGATCTCACCGGCTTCTATGATTCACTACGAAACAGGGCGCCAAATCAATCCAGAGAAAGAGGCGGATTCTCGTGGATTCACAAGCATTATAAGCATGTTATCCCTGCCTGTCAAGGCTGGCCGCACATTCTACGCGTTGCGCAGGCGCGGTGGATATGCTACAATGCGCCGCTATGGCGCCAAACAGCGAGCAGCCCTCCCCTTCCGGTACAGAAGTTGCCTTGCGACTATCCATTATCATTCCGGTTCTCAATGAAGAGAAGGCGATCCGGGCGACCCTGGAGAACGTGGCGGGCTGCGTGCCGGACGCCGAGGTCATTATCGTGGACGGCGGCAGCACCGACATGACGCGGGAGATCGTCGCCGGCTTTCTTGCGCAACGCCACACGGCGCCAGGGCTATGGCGCTTGCTGCAGACCGAACGGGGACGGGGCCGGCAGATGAATCTCGGCGCGGCGGAATCGACCGGCGACATTCTGCTCTTTCTGCACGCCGATACGCTCCTGCCCCCGGAAACTACGTCCTTGCTGCAAAAGGCTCTGACCGATCCGCGCGTTCTGGGCGGCAACTTCCGAATCCGGTTCGTGCCCCCCTCGCCTGTCGCTGACCTCTATACCATCATCTACAATGCCCGCTCCCGCTTCCGCATCTTCTATGGCGACTCGGCGATCTGGATGCGCCGTCCAGTCTTCGAGGCGCTCGGCGGTTATCCCCTGGAGCGGCTCATGGAGGATTTCGCGCTGGTGCTGCGCCTGCGCAAAGCGGGCAAGATCGTCTGCCTGCCTGCCGCCGTGGAGAGCAGCGCCCGGCGGTTCCAGGGCGCCCGGCGCAACACGCGCGCCTTGCTGCAGTGGGGCTGGCTGCACCTGCTCCTGCTTTTCGGCGCCGGTGACGAGATGCTGGAACGCTTCTATCCCCCCATTCGGTGACCCCGCTGCCGGAGTATAATAGATAGAGGCTATGAGCAAGCAAGAGAATCATAACATGGTGATTGGAATTCTGGCGCTGCAGGGCGATTACGAAGCGCATCGCAAGATGCTCGAAGAGCGCCTGGAAGTCCCCACAGCCTTTGTCCGGACGCCGGACGAGCTGGAGCGGATAGACGCGCTCATCCTGCCCGGCGGCGAGAGCACGACCATCGGCAAACTGATGGCCCGCAACGGACTGGACAAGGCCATCACGGCGCGGGCGCAGGCGGGCATGCCGATCTATGGTACCTGCGCCGGGCTGATCCTGCTCGCCCGAGGGATCGAAGGCCAGCCGGAGCAGCCGACGCTGGGCTTGATGGACGTGCGCGTCGCCCGGAACGCCTTTGGCCGGCAGATCGAGAGTTTTGAGGCGGATATTCCGTTTACGGAGGGGAAGCAGAAGGTAGAGCCAGTGCATGGGGTCTTCATTCGCGCGCCCTTCGTGACGGAGACGGGTCCGGACGTGGACGTGGTGAGCCGTTTCCGCGATAAGATCGTCGGAGTACGCCAGGGTCTCCTGCTGGGCACGGCCTTTCATCCGGAGTTGACCGAAGACCCGCGCGTCCACGCCTATTTCGTGCGAATGGTCGAAGAGAAGAAGTAGGCTTTAGGAGACAGTAGGGGCGCAGCAAGCAGCGCCCTGTTTCTTTCTCCGCCCCTACGACGGAGGTTTCCCATGTCTTTGCGCCCGTCCGGGCCGGTGGTGGATATGTCCCACAGCCCGCACGCAAAACTGCGCCCTGTGCCGCTGACGGCCGTCCGCCTGGAAGACGCCTTCTGGGCGCCGCGCCTGGCGGTCAACCGCGAAGTGACACTGCCCGCGCAGCTTAAGCAGTGCGAAGAGACCGGGCGCATCGATAACTTCCGCCGCGCCGCCGGTAAAAAGCAGATCGACTTCCAGGGCATCTATTTCAACGACTCGGACGTTTACAAGTGGGCCGAAGCCGCCGCCTTCTCCCTGGCCACGCATCCCGACCCAGTGCTTGAGGCCGATTTGGACGCCGTCATCGCCGAGATTGCCGCCGCGCAGGAAGAGGACGGCTACCTGGACACCTACTTCACCTTCGAGCGCAAGCCGGAGCGATTCACTAACCTGCGCGACCTGCACGAGATCTACTGCGCGGGCCATCTCATCCAGGCCGCGGTCGCCCACCATCGCGCGACGGGCAAGACCACGCTGCTGGAGGTCGCAACGCGTCTAGCGGACTGCCTGGACAAAACGTTCGGCCTGGATTTGCGCTCCGGCGCCTGCGGGCACGAAGAGGCCGAGATGGCGCTGGTCGAGTTGTATCGGGAGACCGGCCAGACGCGCTATCTGAAGCTGGCCCACTTCTTCATCGAGCAGCGCGGCAAAAAGCCGGGTCTCTTCGGCAACAGCGCCTACTATCAGGACCACGTGCCGTTCATCGACCAGACGGAGGTTACCGGTCACGCTGTGCGCCAGCTTTACCTGACCTGCGGCGCCGCCGATGTCGTCGCCGAGACGGGCGATACAGCCTATCGAGATGCGTTAGAGGCGCTCTGGCGCAGCTTCACGCAGCGGCGGATGTATGTGACGGGCGGCGCGGGATCGCGCTACGAAGGCGAGGCGTTCGGCGCGGACTATGAGTTGCCCAACGACCGGGCCTACACGGAGACCTGCGCCGCCATCGCCAGCGTCATGTGGAACTGGCGGATGCTGAACCTGACCGGCGAGACGCGCTTCGCGGACATTATGGAAACCACGCTCTATAATGGAATGCTCTCCGGGCTGTCGCTGGACGGGACGCACTACTTCTATCAGAACCCGCTCGCGGACCGAGGCAAGCATCGCCGCCAGGAGTGGTTCGGCTGCGCCTGCTGCCCGCCCAACGTCGCTCGGATGCTGGCCTCCCTGCCCGGCTACTTCGCCAGCGTCTCCGAGGCGGGCGTTCACCTGCACCTCTACGCGACCGGGACGGCGACTGTCTCCTTGCCAGAAGGTGGAACGGTTCGGCTTCGCGCGGAGACGGATTATCCGTGGAACGGCGAGGTGGTCATCCGGATCGAGGAGGCGCCGGAAGCGCCGTTCACGCTCTACCTGCGCGTTCCCAACTGGTGCCGCGACGCCCATGTGGAGTTGAACGGGACCGACATCTTCCCGACGATGACGCTACGGGGTCGGGCGGAAATCCATCGCGTCTGGCAGGCCGGCGACACAGTACGCCTGACGCTGCCCATGCCGGTCGATCGCATTGTCAGCCATCCACACGTTCTGGGGAATCGGGGCCGGGTCGCACTACGCCGTGGACCGTTGATTTACTGCCTGGAGCAGGTGGACCACTCAGACGCGGACGTGTGGGACATCGTCCTACCCGACAACGCCGAGTTGACGCCGGAGTTCGTCCCCGGCCTTCTGGGCGGCGTGACGGTGCTGCGCGGCCAGGCCATCGCGCAGGGTACAGAGGAATGGACCCGGCGGCTCTACCGCCCGAAAGAGATCTTGCGCGAGCCCAGCACGCGCCCGGTCTCGATCACCGCCATCCCCTACTACGCCTGGGCCAACCGCGAGCCCGGCCCGATGCAAGTCTGGATATCCTCCTTATAAACGCCCATTTATACTATATTTAGGCAACGGTAGGCGATCATCAACTCTCGCACTCGCTGCAGTTCCGCTTGATTTGGCATATGAACGTGCAATCGATCCATTTCAATACATTGCCATAGCGCAGCCACTCCGGGCCACCCGGTCTGGCGATATAGGAGTTAGGCGGCCTCCGTCAGGCGGGGCCATGAAGTGAGCATACCATCAGGCGGCAACGTATCCGCCATTTGCAGACATTGGGATGACGTGCATCTCCCGCATCAATCAGGGCGATCAAAGGACACGTGTCCGTGAGGATCATTTGGTTTCCTCTCTTCCCATGATACGGGCGGCCTTCGTGTGGAGCTTAATGGCGGCTTGCATATCCGTTCCTCCTGCCTGTATTATACGGCACAGCGGGCGGGAATGGGGGCACATGGTATAATAGTTGTGCGCAAAGGCTAGCGCGGAAGCGTGTTATTGTGAGTAAGTGACAGTTATCATCATGACTACCAGGATCAAACCGTATTCTATAGGCTCTATTTGCATTGATCCGCCGGTGGTACTGGCGCCGATGGCGGATGTGACCAACGGCGCGTTCCGCCGGCTCGCCAAGCGTATCGGCGGGCCGGGACTAGTCGTCACCGAGCTGATCAGCACGATGGCGGTACACTACCGCAACGAGCGCACGATGTCCATGTTCGATGTGACGGAAGACCAGCATCCCCTGGCCGTCCAGCTTTTCGGTGCGGATCCGACGATCATGGCGGAGGCGGCGCGTGTCGCGGTGGACGAGGGCGCGGACATCATCGACATCAACATGGGGTGCTGGGTGCCAAAGGTGTGCAAGACGGGCGGCGGCGCCGCCATGCTCAAGGACGAGGATACGGCCTGCCGCGTCGTGGAGGCTATCGTTCGAGCGGTCCCGGCGCCGGTAACGGTGAAGATGCGCGCCGGCTGGGACTATGAGCACCTGGCCTCGGCGCGGCTGGCGCGCAAGCTGGAGGCGATTGGTGCGGCGGCCTTTGCGCTGCACGCCCGCACCGCCGTGCAGGGCTATACCGGCGACGCCGACTGGAGACTGATCGCCGAGATCAAGCAGGCCGTCTCCCGACCGGTCCTGGGCAATGGCGACATCAAGACGCCGCAGGACGCGGAGCGAATGCTAGTCGAGACCGGCTGCGACGGAATCATGATCGGGCGCACGGCCATCGGCAACCCCTGGATCCTGCGCGATACCGTCCACTACCTGCGCACCGGCGAGCTTCTGCCGCCGCCCTCGCTGGAGGAGCGCATCGCCGCCGCCATGTTCCACGTCTGCGACCTGGCGCGCACGATGGGCGAAGACCGCGCCGTGCGCCACCTGCGCGGCCAGTTGCCACAGTATGTGCGCGGCTATCCCGGCGCGGCGCGCATCCGGGATAGGATGGTCGCCGCCTGCACCATTGCGGAAGTCGAATCTATCTTCGCCTCCGCCCGCGAACGCCTGGAAGAAGAAATCCTTTCTGCCGACCTGGTTTCCATTTAAGCATCAAACATGAGACAGGTCCCCTACCTCCCTCGGCGCCGGTACGTCAAGCCGCATTGACTCATAGCAGAGGGTGACGCCGCCCTGCCCGAGACCCAGCGCGACGAAGGGGCTTTCCTGTGGAATCTCCCAGCGGGCGTCCATACGAGCTAGACTCGCATCGAGCTTGCTGCGAAAGAAGAACAGCCCGGTCCCCTGCACGCTGAAGGCAGGCACGGGCAATCTCAGCCGCCACAATCGCCGTCGCCTTCCCTGCTCCAACGCGCACAAAGCCTCCTCGCCCTGTCGAACCACGATGCGGCCGTTCTCGTCCTGGGAGAAGCGCGCCCACTGCTTGGGCAGTCCCCATATCTCCCGGCCGCCATACAGGGAGTTTTCATTATCCACGTAAATGTGCGAAATCCAGATACCTAACTTGAGGCCACGGCGCACCAGTGCCGGAAAGGCGATCAACTCGTTGTATTCCAAATCCGAGCCAGGGCCATAGGAAGCGAGGACGATGCCGCCCAGCGTCTTGCCCGGCCAGATCGAGACGACCTTCAGGCCATACGGCACAAAGAGCCGCGCCCGCCGGCTATCCACCAACTGCAGCATCTGAAATGCCGCCCCCTGCAGATGCCAGGGCGGCGCCAGGTATCCTCTTTCCTCGCTCTCTCTATCACCCATGACGGATCGCGGACCTGCCTTCTAAGGAGTGACTTTATCCAGAGGAAGGTACGCAACGATCTACCCGAATATCTCACGCGGCTCGATCTATCGCCAGGCTTGCCAGGCTTGCCAGTGGCCTTCCATAGCGGCGGCCCAGCGCTGCACGACCTCACGGTGGGTCAGGATGTAGAAGCCGATGACGAACAGACTCACGCCCATCAGCAGCGAGGCCAGAGTGCTCACCGTGTCCGGCAGGCGTCCGATGGCGGCGGAAGCGGCGTAGGCTGCGGCGAACAGCAGTCCCGCGCAGACGAACGAGCGAATGCGCTGCCCGATGCCCCACAACACCGCCAGCAGGCATTCCGACAGGAGTAAGAGGGTGTGCCAGGAGGCTGTGCGTTGCCAGTAGGCGAGGAACGCGGGCGTCATCAGCAGCAGCAGGCCGGCCCACCAGAGCAGATGCGCATTTTCGATCTTTTGCCTTCTGCCGGCCAGATGGCCGAGGGCGATCAGGTAGAGGCCGACCGGCAGCAGGTAGAGGTCCAGCAGCGCCCCGTCCGCGCCGAAACGGTGGTAGAGGATCAGGCCCCAGGCGCCGAACAGATTCCACACCCCGACGTGCAGGCAGAGATCGCCCAGATCCAGCAGCCACAGGCCAAACCAGACCGCTCCGCCCCACCCCAGTGTCAGGATGCTCCACGACCCCTGGTTCGGAGTATGCACCGTCATCAGCCCGATAACCGAGCTGAACAGGCTGAGACCGCCGGCCAGCGTGAGCAGCGGCGCGGCCAGATCGGTCTGCTTCCATCGGCGCGAAAGCTCCCATCCTATCACCAGCCAGAAGACGCCCGCCTGCGCGGCCAGGAACGCGAAGTGCGGCCAGGAGAGCGCCAGCGCGGGGGAAAACAGCGCCGTCCGTGTCAGAAGATGGTGCAGATAGGCGGCCGTCAGGGTAAAGGCGCCGGCCATGACCGCTCCCGGCGTGCGGCGCAGGAAGGCGACCGCCGCATACGCCGCGCCGTAGGCTGCCAGGGAGAGCGTGACCAGCCAGGTTGCAGCGGGATGCGCCGCCAGGCTGCCATCTGCGCGCAGGAACAGGCCGTCCCCATTACCCGCGGACCAGAAGAGCGCGAGACCGGAGAGCGCCAGGGCCGTTCTCTGCCACGGCTCGCCCAGCCGCTGCGCTTCCTGCGTCGCAAAGTGCATACCAGCGGCATAGAGTGCGATCAGGAACGGCAGGAAGACCAGCGCCAGCCCTGCGGACGGCGGATGCCAGAACAGAGATAAGCCGCGCAAGTAGCCGCCCGCCAGTACGACGGCGGCCATGTATGCGAACTCGGCCCGGTCGCTCCAGCGGACCACGCGGACATAGGCCCAGGCGAGCAGAACTGCTCCCACAGCCCACAATGCATCCGACAGATGGGCGTCCAGACGAGATAGCAGCGGCGACAGGCGCCAGCCGGCGAACAGAACGTAGCCGCCCAGGAGCGGCAGCAAGGAGCAGCGGGCCACATCCGGCTCCTCCAGCCGGCGCGCCAGGCCGAGGTAGAGGCCGGTCACGGCGAGAGTTGCGAGCGTCCAGCAGGGCAGCGCGAGCGGCGTGGTGGGCGACAGAATGGCCGCGTTGGCGATGCCGCCGAGGATCACCAGAAGCAGTGAGGGCAGGACCGCCCGCTCCCGCCGCTTGACGGCGATGTCCAGGCTAAAGAGCGCGAGCGCGCCCGACAGGCTGGCCTCCATTCTCCCTAGCAATGCTCCGGTCGCATGGCCGTGCAGGACGGCCGCCAGCGTCATAAGACCGGCGGCTGCGAAGGCGGTCACCAGCCCGCCGACGGCCAGTTCCTCGCCCCACACATCCTCGTTTACCAGACGTGGCAATTCCAGAGCCAGCAGCCACCAGAGCCACGCCAGCGCGACCAGGCCGCAGGCGAGGGTTTGCATGGTCAGGACGCCCGCCAGATCGCAGAGACCGGCGACTTCCAGCGCGCCGGAGGCGCAGAGCATTCCTATCGCCAGCGTGCGGAAAGGATCGCGACCGGGCTCGAAACGTGCCGCGCACACGAAAACGGAGGCGATCAGACCTGGCAGCAGCGAGAGCGCGAAGTGCCGGGGAACGTTGGATATGATCCCCAGGCCATTCGCCAGGGACAGGGCGATCGCCAGTAGGGCCATGGCGGCCAGCGGCTCTCGCCACAGCATCAGGTCCAGGCTGGACTTACCGCTCGGAACGGCTGCCCTACCACCGGCCTCCGTATCCTCTTCCCTTTTCCCTTTTGCCTTTTCCCTTTTCCCTGTGTGTGCTGCCAGATAAGCCCCTGCGGCCGAAGCCAGCGCGAAAGGGGCCAGGCAATCGGCCAGTGCGGGCGGCGCGGGAAGCAGGCGCCAGGTCAGCAGGGCGCTGGCGTAGCCGGCGCAGCCGAGCGCCGCGAAGACCGCTTCGGCGGACTGTTTCTGCCGCGCCATTGCCGCATAGAGGACAGCATCGAGGATAAGAGTCGCCGCTGCCCAGACCCAGGTTGCCGCCAACCCATCCTGAACGGGTAGAAGAACAGCAAGAGTTAGACTCAGCAATGCGCCTGCCTGTCCGCTCAGAGCGAAGGGTCCGGTCCAGTCTGCCAGGGAAGCGGCGCGCTCGGACCGGGAGAGCAGAGCAGAAAGCCCGTACAGCCCCGTGCCGTAGATCGCCAGCGCGAAGCCATAGGCGCCGATCGGCGCCTTCAGCCAGAGCAGTCCGCTGATCAGGGCTATGGCCCAGGTGGATAGCGCGCCATAGAGGAACATCGCCTCCGCTTCCCAGCGCGCGAAGAAGAGATAGAAGCCGCCGCATGCGAACGCCAGCAGCGCCGTCGTTCCGGGATCGGAATAGCCTCCGATTGCCGTATGTGCAGCCAGAAGCAGCAGGGCATGGGTCCAGATGATCGCAGTCGCCAGTCCGACGCCTGCCTGGGCGATGTGGCGCCAGGCGTCCGCCAGCTCGGCAGCCGACTGCCTGCGGTTAAAGAGCGCCAATACCAGCGCCGCCGCGCTCAGGGCCAGCAGCAGCAATCCGGCGCCGGGCCAGAGATGCAGGCCGGGAGCGGCCAGCCAGAGTGTCCCACTGCCGGCCAGCAGTCCTCCCGCCACGTAGACCATGCGCGCTTCCGCCAGCAACTGCGCGCCGGCCGCGTAGATCAGTCCGGCGACCAGCGCGAGCGGCGCCAGATCGCTCACCCGAACGACATCCCGCAAGGCCAGGTCCAACGCCGAGAGGACCACCACCGTCGCCATGGACAGATGCGCCCAGAGCATCCACGCCGGCGTCCACTCCTCCGTCCCATCCTTCTTTCGCATCGCGTGCGCCATCCCTACGCACAGAGCCGCATAGAGCAGATAGCTCCCACCGAACAGCCAGGCGGGTGCCGGGCGAAAATCGTTCAGAGCGATCGTGCCCGGCCGCAGCAACTGCAGCGCGCAGTAGAGCGCGGCCATCATGCCGATCTGGAACAGGTGCAGATACGAGATCTCCCGCAGGCGCAGCAGCAGGCCACCGGCCGCCGCCGTCGCCGCCAGACAGGCCAGGGCCGCTGCCGGCCGGGCCGTCAGCAGCCCGAAGAGCCAGTACTTGTTAACGGCGATCACGTCGAAGCCCAGCAACATGGCGGCCAGGCCGTGGTAGATGAGGGCAGCCCAGGGATTTTCGCGGCGCGTCTGCTGCCCGAACGTCCAGAACATCGCGGTCAGTCCCAGCGGCACGATAGGGATGAGCCGCATCGCGACCGCCCCAACCCAGTCCCAGGCGATCATGCTTCGCAACGCCACGACCACCAGAACGGTCGCCAGCGCGAAGAGGACTTTTAGCCCGTGCGCCTGGAAGAAGTTGCGCAGGCCACCGGACAGCGGTGGGGAAGCGGGCGGCGAGGGTGGACTCTGGCGTGTGGTGGCCGGGCGGGAGAGCACAGGCGGTACGCCTCGCGCGGGAACACTCGGCGCCTGCCCCCCGCTCGCGACCACCGGCGGAACGGGTCCGGCAACACGGCTGGCAGCCGGAGACGGCGTCTGGGAGGGCAGAGAAGCCGCCGGCTGATGAACGACCGCCTCCGGCAGCGGCGGCACGATAGGCTCCGGTCCGAAGGGGGTCTCGGAAGCCACCGGAGAAGGAGGACTTGCCGTCTGTACGGAAGAAAGCTGGGCCAGCAAGGCCCTCTGCCGCTCTGCGTACTCGGTCGTAAGCTGGTTCTCGATGGAGACGGGGATCAGATGGCGGGAGCGCCACCAGTGCAACTGCTGCAGCAGGTAGGCGATATGTCCGATCTCGGCCTTCGTCGTCGCTTCCGGATCGGGCATCGGCAGGCCGCAGCGCGCACAGAAGTGCGCCCAGTCGTCGTTGGCGCTGTCGCACGCCGGACACAGTCGTGCCGGATTCCAGGGGCTATCCGAAGGCGAGGAGGGTGAAGATCTGTTCTGCTGCATGGTTGCTCTCCTGCAATACGACCGTTTTCTTCCGGTCTCTTGCTTACTTCATTATAACGCAGCAGCCAGGTCGCTTATATGGGCCGAAAGTCCCAATATACGTCCGTCAAGGTCCTGTTTTGCCGGGCCGATAAACGACCCGGCATTAAAAACGAGCGTCCGTGAGGACGCAAAATACCGGCACGTAAGTGCTGTTCTGCCCTTACAAAGTCCGCCTGCGCGGACTACCGATGCCTCGCCATGTTTCAGTGTCAGACGGGCAGCGGGGTAGGAGACCGGCGGGCGAAGGACCACGAGATGGGCCGTTTACGGCCCGGCAGAGGAGGTAGCCCGCTTCTGCGGGCTTCGTATTTCAGCGCGGGGTTTTAACCCCGTGTGTCCAATTGAAAGACGACTTTACCGCAGAGGCCATCGCGCATGAGGGCCATACCCTGCTCGAAATCCTCGAAGGGCAACTGGTGAGTAATGGCCGGCTCTATGTCTAGCCGCCCGGAGGCCAGCAGGGCGCGCATTGTGTCCCAGGTCTCGTAGAGGCGGCGGCCCACGATGCACTGGACCGTCAGGCCTTTGAAGATCATATCCTCGGCCATATCTAGCTCGACCGTCTGTGATGGGATGCCCATAAGCGAGACTCTGCCACCGCGCCGGCAGATGCGCATCGCCTGCCGGATCGCCGCAGGCGCGCCGGACATCTCCAGCACCACGTCCACGCCCAACCCGCCGGTGTGATCGGCCATGAAGGCTTCCAGATCGGTCTGAGTCACGTTGAGAGCTTCCGCCGCGCCCAGTTTCCGCGCCAGATCCAGCCGGTAGTCGCGCGTATCTGTAGCGTAGACGACCGCCGCGCCTGCGGCTCTCGCCACGGCGACCGCGAAGATGCCGATCGGCCCACAGCCCAGCACCGCTACCGAGCGCCCGATGACTTCTCCCGCCAACGTGGCATGCACGGCGTTGCCCAGAGGGTCCTGCACGCAGGCCAGATGAGGTGGGATGGACGGATCGTTTTTCCAGGCGCTGCTCTCCGGCACGACCACGTAGGGAGCAAAGCAGCCGTCCACATCCACGCCGAGGATACGCGTGTTGGCGCAGACGTGGCGCTCGTTTAAGAGGCACTGCTTACAATGGCCGCAGGTCCAGTGGCTTTCCCCGCTGATGTAATCGCCTACCTTCAGCGCAGCCACATCCGACCCGATCTCGACGATCTCGCCCGCAAACTCATGCCCCATGATGCGCGGCGGCTTGACGCGCCCTGCCGACCAGCGGTCCCAGCTATAGATGTGGTAGTCCGTTCCACAGATCGAGGTCGCTTTGACCCGGACCTTGACCTGATTGGGCCGCGTGATCTGCGGCTCCGGAACCTCGATCATCTGCGCGCCGGGCGCGGGCTGCGTCTTCACGATCGCTTTCATAGAGAAGGGTCTATTTCCTTTCATCAGGAGGTCAGGCGAGCGGCCGGGGCGGCGATTCCAGCAGGCGCTCCGGCGGGGTCTGCACAAGCTTGGGAAAGAAAGAGGTGAGCAGGATCTGAATGGAGGCGGCCACCGGCACGGCGATCAGCATCCCCCAGATACCCATCATCGTGACGCCGGCCATCAGCGCGAAGATGCTGACCACCGGATGCAGTCCGACCGAGCCGCCTACCACGCGCGGATAGACGATCTGGTCGAAGATGTTCTGCAGCAGAATGGCGCACAGGGCCACGGTCAGCGCGTAGCCTATCGAATGGGTGCCGGGATGGAAGAAGAACAGTACGGTGTGCCGTTCCATCAGGAATGCGACCGTCCCGGTCGCTATCGCGTTGAACAACTGGCCGACATAGGGCACGGCATAAAAGGCGCCGGCCATGAGGCCCAGGAACAGCGCGTAGCGAACTCCCAACAGGGAGAAGAGAATAAATGCTGCCAGCGCGAACAGGGCGCAAATCTTGGCCAGGCCGCGCAGGTAGGCGCCGAAAACGTCGACGATCTCGCGGCTCATCTCGTCGATCTTATCTTGATAGGCTTCTGGAAACAGGAAGATGATGCGGGCGCGCAGCATCGGATAGTCCCGCAGGATAAAAAAGGTCGAGAGCGGGATGATGATCAGCCAGAAAATGCGCGAGACGATGCTCTGCAGGAAGACAGTCAGCCCTCCCAGAGCCGCCGCGACGGCTGACTGGACCGGAACGGACTTCTGCATGAGATCCTGTAGAGACTTCTGCTTGATACCGAACCACAAGAGGACCTTCGTGTTGTGCTGCAGCATGCTGTCAACGCTATTTTTAATGTGGTCGGAGTAAGTGTTGAAGTTTATGGTTAGGTCCTGGATCTGAGCGACAACGCGTGGCACGAGGACGATAGCGAAGAGAATGAACAACAATGCCCCGAGCGCGTAAAGGGTGAGGATCGCCCGCATACGCGAGCGGCCCCGGCCTTCCAGGAAGCGCACCGTCGGATCCAGCAGCGCCGCCAGCACAAAGGCGATAATAAAGGGTGGCAGGATCGGCGCTACCACCCATAGGAACAGAAGCGAGACGACCGCAAACAGTGCCAGAGCGATCCGTCGCCGCATGCTGGGTGCCGGTGCCGGCGCCGCAGAGACCCGCTCGTCGGACGGGCTCTTCGTGGGAGAAGGCTCTGCGACTACGGTCGCAAAGAGAGGAGCCTCGGTAGCGAGGAGGACCTTACCGCCGGTCGCCGCCTCGCCGTCCGGCTGCGCCTCCGGCGCGGGAACTGCGTCCGCCATCCCTAGCCGGTCGCTTCCTCGCCGTCGGTTCCGCCGTCCCCAAGCTTCTGGGCCATCTGCGCCCGGGTGCGGTCCACGGCGGTGGTGACCTTCTGCCCCACGGTGCGGCCAAGCTCGGTGATCTTATCGCTGAGATCGCTCATCGACCGGGAGAGATCGTCACGAGTCTCCTGGCCGGATTTGGGCGCCAGAAGCAGTCCGGCCACCGCGCCTACCAGCACGCCGATGCCAATCCCGGCCAGCACGCTTACCAGCACGCCACGCTCGTCATCATTATTCGCCATCTGTCTCCTCCGTTGAGTGGTTTGGGTTACGGGCCGATAAACGACCCGGTAGGAAGTGCCCGCGTCCTCACGGACGGACCTCACTCCCTAGACCTCACCCCAACCCTCACTCCTTCGGAAGGAGAGGGGGAAGGGTAAGTAGGCTGGGTGCGTCCGGAGGACGGTCGTCTTTATGGCCGGGTCGTTTATCGGCCCGGCGAAGAGGTAACCCTCTATTCTTGATTATCGGTTAGCCGAAACGCTTCCGGCAGCAGATCGGCCACGCGCCAGGCCCCTACGCCGTCCACCAGCACGATCGCATCGGGCGGCATAAACTCCGCGATCACCTGGCGGCAAGCCCCGCAGGGCATCCGGCTGGCCGGCGGATCGTCTGGTCCCGGCCGCAGGCACGAGACTGCCAGACGCGTTATCCGCCGTGCCCCGGTCGCGACCGCGCTGAAGAGGGCGACCCGCTCGGCGCAGATCGTCAGGCCGAAGCTGGCGTTTTCGACGTTGCAGCCGCTAAAGACGCCGCGCTCCGTCTCGACCGCCGCGCCGACTGGAAAGTTGGAATAAGGGCAGTAGGCCGTCTGCGCCGCTATACGCGCTCGCTCCAGCAGCGCCTCATTTCCGACGTTCTCCGCGCTCACAGGCCGTCCCGATCGAGGGCCTGCCGAATCGTGCCGCCGCCAATAACGACCTGCCCGGCGTCTTCTCCCTCGCCGCCATAGAAGACGGCCGCCTGGCCGGGCGTGACGGCGCGTTGCGGCGTCTCGAAATGCACTTCGGTCATGTCCGGTCCGCTGCCGGGAGAAATGGCCGCCTGAGCCGCGCTGCCATTATAGCGAATCTTGGCCCAAACCGCAAGAGGTATCTCCACCGCTGCCAGATCGGAAACCGCGCTCCACGTGCAGTCGGCGACGAGACAGCCGGAGGCGTAGAGATCCTCGTTCCGGCCCACGACGACTGTATTCGTCTCCGCGTCCAGCGCGATCACGAAGAGCGGCCCCTTCGGGTTGGCCGGCAGCCGCTTGCGCTGCCCGATCGTATAGAAGGCCACACCGGGATGCTCGCCCAGCACTCTTCCATGCGTATCTACCAGCCGGCCCGTTCGGGCGACCGCAGGGGCTTTCTCCTTGAGGAAGGAAACGTACCCCTCCTTCGGCACAAAGCAGATCTCCTGCGAGTCGGGCTTGTTGGCGAGAGCCAATCCGAGATCGGCGGCCAGCCGGCGCGTCTCGGCCTTGCCGGTCAGGTGCCCCAGCGGCATCAGCGTCTTGCGCATCTGCGCCTGCGTGAGCGTGTAGAGCGCGTACGATTGGTCCTTATCCGGATCCCGCGCCTTGAGCAGCTCGTAGCGGCCGGTAGCCTCGTTGTAGCGGATGCGCGCGTAGTGGCCCGTCGCCAGATAGTCGGCGCCCAGGCTCTCCGCCTGCCGCAGCAGCTCGTCGAACTTGACGCTGCGATTGCACTCCACGCAAGGGTTCGGCGTGCGGCCCTGGCTGTACTCCTCGACAAATTTGTTGATGACCTTATCAGCGAAATAGTCGCGGAAGTTGAGAACGTAGTGCGGAATGCCGATACGGGCGGCGGCACGGCGGGCGTCTTCAACCGCGCCGAGCGAGCAGCAGCCTCCGTACTTGCCCTGCTCGGCGTGCTCCTGCCAGATCTGGAGCGTGATACCGATGACGTCGTAGCCCTCCTGCTTGAGGAGCGCCGCCGTCACCGCGCTATCCACGCCGCCGCTCATCGCGGCTACCACCGTTCCCTTGCTCATCGTCATCTACAATCCTGCTGATTACGTTACGCGCGCAGGCTGGCTCGCGTTTCGTTCCTCATTATGCCACAACAAGTTGGGAATAGGGAAGAATCCGCGCAGGCGGGCAGCGACGAAGGAGGGGGTGGCAGACAGGAATCTAGCAGAGAAGCCGCGAACATTTACTCATGAAGATTTTTGCCGATCCTTCCGGGCGCTGTACTCTCGGTCGGGTCTTGTTCTGCTGGCTGCTTCTCTCCTGCGCCACTCTGCCGGCTTTCGGACAAGCTTCCTCCTCCACACGAACTTCCCTCCCCGTTTTCGACCGTTTCCGGGCTACGATCGGTGTGGACGACGGCGTGCTCGGCCGGCAGGGGACCGTCCGGTTCATTGTGCAGGTAGATGGCAAAGAGGTCCTGCATACGGAGGTGATGCGGCCCGGCGATCCGGCCCGGCCGGTGGATATTGCGCTGAACGGCGCGCACTCCCTGCGCCTGATCGTCGATGATGCGGGCGATGGGCATGGCGGCGACTGGGGCGACTGGGCCGACGCCCGCCTCCTCAGCACACGAACCGGCAACATCCTATTTTTAAGCGACCTGGATGCCGTCGTCGAGCAAGAGTGGATTCCCACGCGCATGGACCGTAACCTGGTGCAGGACCCTATTACGCTCAACGGTATCGTTTACGAGCGGGGTCTGGGAGCCGACTCCGGCTCCTCGATGCTGTATGAGAGCTGGGAGAATCTCTGGCGGGCACGACAGGAAAAAGAAGAGGCTGCGGAACGGGCTGGATCCATTCGCTGGGGTCCGCTTGTGCTGCGCGGCGCACCCGGCGCGGATGCGAAGGTCTTTCTCAACGACACGGATGTCACTTCAGACTTGCGACAGAACCGTTCGGTCGCCTATCCGGCCGGAGCCGTCCTGCAAATCCATGCCGAGCAGCCCCCGGCCGGCGCGTCGCTGGTCGGGCCACAAGTGTTCGGCGCATTACGATTGCAAAGCCGCAATGGCACATCCCTGTCGCTGCAGCAGGCCATGCCGGCGCGCATCGAGACCCCTATACCAGAAGGCGTTTCCGCACTTCCCGGAAACGATCTGCCGGTGGTCCTGAACGGCAGCCGCTATCTGGGGCCGGTCAGTACCGGTCTGCCGGTCACCCTGACTTATCGCGATCTGGCCCGCGCGCTGGATGAAAAGCAGGCCCTGACCGGCAGCGTTCACGCGACCAAACGTCTGCAGGGAACGGTCGGGCTGGATGAGGGACAAACGACACGTTACGGGCTGGTCCGCTTCCGAATCTTTGCCGGTGACCGCCTGCTGTGGCAGAGCCGCCCGGCCACCCACGCCGCCCCCCCACAGCGATTCGACCTGCCCCTCGACTCTCCCGATTTGCTGCGGCTGGAACTGGATAGCGCCGGAGACGGCATCTACCGCGCCGAAGGCGACTGGGCCGATCTGCATCTCACCGACTCGCATAGCCGGAGGCTGGCCGCTCTCAGCGACTTCCGCCCCTTCGCGCAGCGGCAGAACTGGGGCACGCCGCAGCGCAACCGCTCTGCCGGTCAGGGTCCCCTCATTTTAGGCGGGAAGGTCGTCTCCAGTGGACTGGGGACGGCAGCCAACTCCGTGGTGATCTATCGCGAGATCGACCGGCTGGTCTCCGACCGCCTGGAAGCGGAGCAGCAGGTGAAACGCGCCCTGACGGCATCCTCGGAAACCCAGGCGCTCGCTGCTCTGAACCGGGCCGCCGTTCTTTGCCCGGAACTGGCTTCGCTCTATATTGCCCGCGCCCAAGTCGAGCAAGCCAACCACCACCCGGAGGCCGCCCGCACTGCCTGGCAGCGCCTCCTCGACATCGCTTCCGCCACACCAGACCAGCGCCGGCAGGCGCAGCAAGCCCTGGAACCCTCACTACCGTACACGGGGTTGAAAACCCCTTTTCACCGGGTTGAAACCCTCTTCACAGGGTTAAAACCCCGTGCTGAAACAATAAGCCCGCCTGAGCGGGCTAAAGCCTTATCCGCTGCCCTATCACCCGATGAGGAAGAGAAATCACGATTGCAGGGCCAGTCCGCGCAGGCGGACTTCGCGCCTTTGTTGCTGCGGCTTCAGCCGCCCGTCACTAACAGGGGGCAGGCATTATTGAGGACGGGTAACGGTAATCTGTTCTCGATCGATCTACAGCCGGCCAAGCGGCTATCGCAGTTGACTCCGCCTGGCGCGCAGGAGGGATTTGCCGACTTTTCGAGCGATCCTGCCGATGCCGGGAAGTGGCTGACTATCGTCTTGAACTCGCGGGGACTGGAAATCAATACCTACCTGACCGCCGAGGGCAAGCCCCAGAGACCGCTGACGCCACTCGCGCATGGGCGCAATCCAACGTTGCGCTGGCAGGTCCGGCCGGGCCGCTATCGTCTGGTCGTCACCCACGATCCGGGCAAGGACAACCATCTTCTGCCCTGGACGCTGGACGGCGTCGCAGTCATCTCCGCGCCCTCCCCTACCCCGCCGCCGAAGCCGACGGAGCGCTGGCGCTATACGATCCGCAACGACGGCAGCGCGCTGGTCTCCGTGACGGTGGATGGACCGGACGTGATCCTGCTGCCCAAAACGGCGCAGTCTCCCACCGGAACCGGCACGCAGCCGCGCTACCGTCTCGATACGCCGGAGGCGGTCGCCCGGCTGTCGCCGTCCGCCTTTGCCTACGATTCCGTCGTGGATGGAAACTATACGCTGGGTGACGGGCTGCTGCTGGCGCCGGGACCAGGGCAGAAACAGGCAAGTCTCTCCTTCGTCTGGCCCGATGCCGCCTACGACGTGCCCATAACCCACTACGCCACCGACCACGTCAAGAAGCACTTCTTTGCCAGCCTGAAGGGCATCGATCCGGACGCCGCCGGGGTGGACGTGACGGTAGTTCTACCGGCGAGCGCCACAAAAGCGTCCCGTACGGTGCCGCCCGCCGCGCCGGAGCCGGTCACGCCCGGCTCCGGACCGATCTATCACTGGGCGCTGCCGCCCGATAAGCCGGCTATCCTGGATGCCGAGAACCCGCAGTTGACCACGGCCTGGATTTCGGCCCAGCATCGCCACATGACCGTTTGGCTGCCCGACTGCCCGGAGTATCGCCGCTGGCAGCCGGAATATATGTCTCTTCTGGGCCGTATCTACGACCGCGAGTCGGCGGTGATGGGCGGCTATCAGACCCAGGACGAGCGATTCATCTATGTCACCGGTCCCGCCCAGCTCTCCGGGTACGGCGGCGCCACGTGGGGCGATCCCAAGCTTTCGGAGACCTGGATCGCCTGCGACGGCCGCGTCGGCGCGTACAACCTGCAGGCGCAGCCCGGCGGCGACGGCGTCGAGGCGCACGAGCTCAAGTGGGTCCATCTGGGAGGCACCGTGCCCGATCTGCCGCGCTGGCTGCAGGACGGCACGATCATCTGGATGGAGGAGCAAGGCAAGCTGGCCGGCGGCACGGCCTTCGCCGACTACTGGACCTGGAACGAGCTGGCGCCCAAATCGAAACAGTACGAGGTCGCATTTGCCGGCCACGGACCCGGCTCCGGTTTTGTCTGGATGGATGCCGCCGCCTTCGGCAAGCTGACCGCCGAAGAGAAGTCGCTCACCTCCGCCATGGACTGGCGCATCTGTCAGACGCTTTTCGAGCGATACGGCGAAACTTTTTGGCCGCGCTTCTGGCAGAAAGAGCGCCAGTCCCCCAACGCCTTCAAGAATCTATCCGAAGACGCAAAGACCCGCAAGGTAGTCGAAGACATGGTCACCCTGACCGGCGATCCTGCGGTCCGCGATCTGTTCCGCCGCTGGGGTTTTCGGCTGTAGATAATCTCCCCTCTGCTTCGTGGTGAACGGCGCTTGGCCCCTACGCTCCGCGTCTCGCCGCGAAGCGGAATCACGGGGAGAGGGCTTTGATAACGTTTTTCCTCGGCTTTTGATAACGCTTTTGATTACATCGGTCCCTTATACTCCTCCTGACAATCCCGCACGGAAGCCCGTGCAGCCAACACTTCTAAGGAGGAACACCCATGTCACGACCATATTTCTTGCGCTTTGCCGCCTGCTTCTGCCTCACGCTCGGAATGACCGGCGCGCTGCCCCGTCCTTCCAACGCCCAGGTTACCGCTCTTCAGCCTTTTAAAGACTGGGGAGAGACGATTGGGGTGGCTATCGATCCCATCAGCAACATCGTAGTGGCCAATCAGAAACATGGACCGCTCTATACGCGCGGCATTTACACCATTCCCTATGTCTGGACTCCTGATCCGGACGCCAATGCCCAGACGGCCACGCCCTTAGCAACGCTAAGCCCGAACCGTTCTACCAATGCGACGGCGGTCTCGTCAGTCGCCAACGGCGCCCTTGCGATCGTAGGATACGGGTTTATAGGCACAACCACCGTCATCCATGCCTGCATGTGGACGGGTACTCCGAATGCCAACGGCGGTTTCGATTTTAGCCCTCCCGTCGATCTGGGCACCCTGGGCGGCCAGTTCTCCTATGCCTATGGGGTCAACAGCGCCGGCGAGATCGTCGGAAGCGCTTCCACAGGCAGCGCCTACCGCGCCTATGTCCTGATCCCTGGTGTCAGCATAACGGCCCTGCCGCTGATCAATCCCAGCACGCTTGGGCAGCGTTATGGGCAGAGCCGGGCCAACGCCATCAACAACGCCAGCATCATCGTCGGCTGGTCCAGCGGACGCAACGCAGCGGGCCGTTCTTTCACCCAGCACGCCTGCTCCTGGGCCCTTGTTAACGGCGCATGGACGGCAAATGACCTTCAGACGGCGGTCACCACCGCAGGATTTACGGACGGCAATGTCGTCGGGATCAATAATCTTGGCGGCGATATGTTGTGCGTCGGAGAGATCATCAACCCCTCTACCCGGGCGCAGCATGCCTGTGTCTGGACGTTAGACCGGGCAACCGGCGCGGCGACCGACTTCATGGACCTCAACACTATTATGCCGGCAGGCACCACCAATTCCAAGGCATACGGTGTCAATCCTGCCGGGCATATCGTAGGCAATTACGTCAGCGGCAACATACGGCGTGGATTTGTTGCCGGTTGGTTCGGAGGAACCTATAATTTCATGGATCTGACCAACACGTTCAACCCGCAGGGGCTTCTAACGACCGCCGTCGCTATTAACGATGCGCCCTCCGCCGCCAACGGAGGGCTGGGAACAATCGTAGGGTTAGATCGCATCGGCAACGGCGACGCGGCGTACGCCATCCCCTGACATTCCCCTCTGTCCGGGACACCTCAAGCCCGGCGTCCGAGCAATGACATAGAGTAGCGCCTTGATAGCTGGGCTTTCTGTTCCGACCAAGAAAGCCCGGCCCTTTCTTTTTTCACCAGGAAGCGCGATACAAACTGCAGAACCTCTTGAAAACATGCGGCGGCATGGTGTATTATTGTGTTGGATTTAGCACTCTTACCGTGAGAGCGCTAAATCGATAGTCCCAAGCGATCTTCTCGACAGCGTTTCGCCTCGCCTCTTGCGCAAAGCGGAGGCGGGGCGCCGAACCGCTCAAATCCGCATAAAATCCGCCCGTGAGGGCGGTCGGCGGCAAAGCCGCCTGCCAGACGGGCCGTGAACGGCCCGATAATAAGGAGGTTAGACTATGCCTAATTTGAAACCGCTCAACGACCGCATCGTCGTCAAGGCGGTCACGCCCGAAGAGAAGACCACGGGCGGCATCATCCTGCCCGACAGCGCGCAGGAGAAACCCACCGAGGCGGAGGTCGTCGCCGTCGGACCGGGCAAGCTGCTCGACAACGGCAAGGTGGTCCCGCTGGAGATCAAGCCGGGCGACCGTATCATCTACGCCAAGTACGGCGGCACCGAGATCAAGATCGGAAACGAGGAGTTCGTGATTCTGCGCCAGGACGACGTGCTGGCGGTCCGCGAGTAGCAACCGAGAAAGCGTTGCCGGCGCGCTCTGTCGTCGCGCAAAAGCAAGTAAAGGAGGAACTGAGAAGAGATGCCTGCGAAGGAGCTTCTATTTGAAGAGGAGGCCCGCCGCGCCCTGGAGCGCGGCGTCAATAAGCTGGCCGATGCCGTCAAGGTGACGTTGGGGCCGCGGGGCCGCAACGTCGTGCTGGAGAAAAAGTTCGGCAGTCCGACGGTCATCAACGACGGCGTGACCATCGCCAAAGAGATCGAGGTTGAGAACCCGTTCGAGAACATGGGCGCGCAGTTGGTGCGCGAGGTCGCCAGCAAGACCGGCGACATTGCCGGAGACGGCACCACGACCGCGACGGTGCTGGCCCAGTCGATGGTCAAGGAAGGGCTGAAGTCCGTGGCGGCGGGCGCACGGCCGTTGCAGGTGAAGCGGGGCATCGACAAGGCGGTCGCGGAGATCGTGAAAGCCCTGGAGAAAGAGGCGACCAAGATCAAAGGCCAGGAGGCTATCGCCCAGGTCGCCACCATCTCGGCCAACGACGCCACCATCGGCCAGATGGTCGCCGAAGCCATGGAGAAGGTCACCACCAACGGCGTCATCACGGTCGAGGAGAGCAAGGGGACCAGCACGCAGTTGGAGATCGTGGAGGGGATGCAGTTCGACAAGGGCTACATCTCTCCCTACTTCGTCACCGACCCCGAGCGCATGGAAGTGGTGATGGAGGACCCCTACATTCTGCTCTACGAGAAGAAGATCAGCGCCATCGCCGACCTGGTGCCGGTGCTGGAGAAGGTCGCCCGAAGCGGCCGGCCGCTGGTCATCATCGCCGAGGACGTGGATGGCGAGGCCCTGGCGACCCTGGTGGTCAACAAGATTCGAGGGACCATCAACAGCGTGGCCGTCAAGGCGCCGGGCTTCGGAGATCGCCGCAAGGCCATGATGGGCGACATCGCCGTGCTGACCGGCGGACGCTTTATTACCGAGGACCTGGGCGTCAAGCTAGAGAACCTGCAGTTGGACTGGCTGGGCACGGCCAAGCGGGTGGTCATCACCAAGGACGAGACGACCATCGTGGACGGCGCCGGGCAGCCCGCCGAGATCGAGGGGCGCATCAATCAGATCAAGCACCAGATCGAGGAGACCGAGAGCGACTACGACCGCGAGAAGCTGCAGGAGCGGCTGGCCAAGCTCTCCGGCGGCGTGGCGGTCATCCAGGTCGGCGCGGCCACCGAGACCGAGCTCAAAGAGAAGAAGGCGCGCATCGAGGACGCCATCCACGCCACCCGCGCGGCGGTCGAGGAAGGTATCGTGCCGGGCGGCGGCGTGGCTTTGATCGACGCGATTCCCGCGCTCGATAAGGTCCAGCCGAGCGGCGACGAGGAGATCGGGGTTAATATCGTGCGCCGCGCCGTCGAGGAGCCGGCCCGCCAGATCGCCGAGAACGCAGGGGCGGAGGGCAGCGTGGTCGTCAACGAGATCAAGGGCCGCCCGAAGGGCGAGGGCTACAACGCCGCGACCGGTAAATTCGAGAATCTGGTCAAGGCGGGCGTGGTGGATCCGACCAAAGTGGTGCGTATCGCGCTGCAGAACGCGGCCTCCATCGCCGGCATGATCCTGACGACCGAGTGCCTGGTCACCGAGAAGAAGGAGGAGCCTAAGCCCGCCCCGGCAGGCGGACCGGGTGGCATGGGCGGCGGCATGGGCGGGATGTACTGATACCCTGGACGCCAGGAGACTTGTGCGAGGACCGGGGCGTGCGCTCCGGTCCTTTCTTTATGGGTCTTTTTGGTGCTATAAGTCATCTTTTTTTCTCACTGAGCATGCTGCAGAACAGGCAGCTAATAAAAATGGGTAGGATTACCCATTGCCATACGATTGCCCGGTAGCTTAAACTAACGTTGCTACTCCTTACCATTCTTCCGGCATCGCCATTTACGGCCACGAGCACCCTGCCGGCAAGCTCAACTCTGGTGAGGCGTGCGTGCAACACCTCCCCGTCAGAGGTGATCGGGCTCCTGATTCTGGGAAGGTCAGGGGCTCTTTTTTGTTTTGAAGTTTATCGTTTTGCGATATATTTCACAGCCTGGCTATGAAGCAGAGCTCTTGTCAATTCCTCCCTGGTCTGCTAAAATCGTTCTGATCGCTTGAACATAGCGAAAAAAGAAAGTCCAATGATTCGAGCAGGAGGGTTGCGGGTTTATGGGCCGGAAGCCAACTCCGAAAGCGAGCACAACAGCCATTACGGACGCGCCGCTTCATCCGCTTTTTTTACCCCGAGACAATACCGCCGATAACGTGCTGACGTGGCTGATGCTCGCGGCAGAGGCGTTATCTGCTCCCCGTGACGGTTTAGAGCCTTCCCTTTCTGTCGAGCATGCAGTGCCGGTAGGTTCCCCTGTTGCGCCGCCGAATGATTTTGGGTGGCTGTCCGACCTTGCAGGTCACATCACTGCTGCTGTCGAGTCGGATAGTATGCGATCCCGGTTGATCGATCGGATGCCGGATGCTTTTGCTTCCGCGTGGGGCCTCCAGACCCTCTTTCGGAGTCTCTTTTCCCAGGCGCGTCCCTCGGGCCGCCTTCCCGACAGTCATCCGCGTCTATCGGAGCGGGAACGCGAGGTGCTGGGCGAGGTGAGCAAGGGCCAGTCGCATGAGCAGATCAGCAGGAAGTTGGGTATTGCTCCGCGCACAGTGGACCGTCATATCGCAAATGTCTACGCCAAGCTAGGCGTGAGCCGCTCCTCAATGGCGGTGGCGCGGGCCGCGGAAATCGGCCTGCTGGACATCGATCCCATTTTTGTCCTTCGGCTTGTCTCCGGGTCTGTCGAAAGGTCCTCGCAGATGGTAGATACCTTTTGCCAGGGAGCCGGCAGGCTGGACAGCGATCCTGCTCTTGCAGATTTAAAGCAACTGGCCGGTTTCGGGCTGCTGCTGATGGCTTTGAGTGGGGCGATGGCCCGCCAGTTATCGGGAGATAGCCCGGAAAATTTCGCCAGCCGGGGCCTTGTGCTGGAGTTAGATAGAAAGGGCGTTGCGCAGCGTACCTTCGGCCCGGATAGGATGGGGACAGCCCATAGTATCGTTCAGGCTCCCGAACATGCTGCCACAGCCGGGTATACGCCGGGCAATCTCTTCATCGCTCATAATCTGGTCCCGCAACAGGGACTCAACCGCGCCGCCATCAGCGAGTATATGCCCGATGGCAAGTACGTTCGCACCTTTTGCGGCAGCCGGCATCTGGCGACGCGCATCGTCGGGCCGCTCAGCCTGGCCTTTGCCGCCGACGGGCAGCTATTGGCGACCTCCGGCTGGCTCACGGACGGCATTCTGGCTTTTTCGGAGGGTGGGCGAACCGTGAGCCGGTTTGCCGATGGCCTGTTCTGGCAGATCGCCGTCGCTCCGCAAGGTCCTGTGTATGGCGTGCAGCATACGGAAATGGCAGGAGCGGTTCGCGCTTTCGATGCTGCAGGACGTGACATGGGCCTGTTGGCGGGAGAAGATTTCCGCGGCCGCTATTACGCCCTGGCCATGCAGCCGACCGGCCGGCTATTTGTTATGCGCGATGCCCACCCTCGATCTATTATTCTGGAGTTAGGCACGGATGGCTGCCTGCTCCGTGATTTTGAAGTGCCCGGCTACCGCTGGGGCTACCTGACGTGTGATGCAGAAGGCCAGCTGTATGTTCCTTGCGACGCAGACGATGCCGTTAAAGTAATCTCCAAGGACGGCTCCCTCCTGCATTCCCTTCCTCTCGGCGGCCGGCTTGCTCCCCATCATACCGCCATCAGCGCAGACGGACGCATCTGGGTCTGTGGCCGCGCCTGTTGACCGGCACCCAGGCATCTATCCTCCCTGTCCCACCGATACATAAAAATGGGTAGCATCACCCATTGACGATAACCAAGGAAGGAGTTAAGATGAGTAAGAATTGCCTGGCGCTTCGATTGACCTGCCCCGGCAACCACGTTGTACCCTACTTGGCCTGCCCTGATGCCTGGCCCCAAGTGTTGAAATGCCGTCCGCAAGGAGGAAAAACCATGCAAGGCTATCATCGCTCTCTTCTCTTCGCGCTTCTCGCCCTTTCGGCTCTGTTCCTGGCTGCCTCCCTGCCTGCTTCCGCCCAAAAACCGGACCTTGTCTGGATGTTGGGAGGACATGCCAGAGGAGCATCCTGCGTTGCCTACTCACCAGATGGTAGATATATTGCGACCGGTGGATCGGAAGATGGAACGGCCAAGATCTGGCGCACGAAAGATCATATGACCCTCCGGACTATCTATCTCTATAATGGACACATCTATAGCCTGGTCTTCTCCGGGGATAGCAGTCGCCTCTTCCTCGTCAGTTCGGATACTATTTGGGCCTATAGCGTTCCCGATGGCTCGCCCCTCTGGTCAGCCCATTCGAGCGGTACGCAGTTAGCTGTGTCTCCTGACGGCACCACACTCATCAACGCAGGCAGTGTGATTGGAATTTATAATGCTTCGACCGGCTCACTGGTCCAATCCGTCTCGCTTCAACTCCCCAACGCGCCTCACACCTACGTCTCCTCTGTAGCCTATACGCCGGATGGATCCATGCTCGCCGTCAGTCTTGCAGACCCACAAGATAACTCCGTAGGGGCCGGACTCCGCTTATACAATACTTCTAACTGGTCCTATAGTTCCCTTGTGCTGCCGTCTGGATTTAGTGACTGTTGGGCTGTCGTCTGCACGCCAGATGGAAAGTCGGTAATCGCGTCAGGTAGTGGTGGCTCTGTAGTCGTAATCAATATTGCCAGTGGATCGGTAACTCAAAGTTTCCAGAAATATAGCGGCGGTCTCTATCTTTCAGTATCTCCGAATGGCAATTATCTGGTAATGACCGACAATAACTATCTCCAGATATGGAACCTCAGCACAGGAGTAAGTATATACACGGTTGGCAATAATTCATCAGGAACAGCCTTCTCACCGAACAGCCAGACACTTGTAACCTCTGATTCATTCTGCGATCTTATTGATCTATCTTCATTTTCCTGGACTCCTCTCCTGCAACATCTGAACCAAATTGGCAACCTTGCTATCAGCCCTGACGGCAAAACGATTGCGTCATCAGAGGGTGTATTTGGCGTTGATACTGGAGTTCAAATTTGGAACACCGCCGATGGGTCAACGCAACAGACTATTACCGTTCCACAGAAAAACCCTTATGGATCAAATGTGACGGAATGGCGTCAAGGTACTGTGCTCGGCTTTTCGTCAGACAGCAAAACACTCTACGATGGGGACGATACAGGATACGAAGCAGGTAACACGTTCTCAACCGGCTATTACCTATATCACATAAATCTTTCGGACGATTCTGTATTATTTACGTTACCACTTTCTAATGATAACCCTGGTAGCGTAGCCCTTTCAATTACAAGTAACATGTATGCCAGTGAATATTGGAATGGGGCTTCCAACTTCCTAAACATCTATAGTCTTCTTGATGGCACCTTACTATGGTCGAACAATTTTGGAGGTGGCGGTCTGGCATTTTCCCTGGACGGCAAGACCCTGGCCGTTGGCAACGGGGAACAAATCCTTTTCTTCCAATCTGCCAATGGAAGCCAGATAGGTTCAGGATTAAATCCGCCTCCCAATACAACAATCCGAGGAGTGACATCCATCGCCTTTTCGCCGGATGGTACTGTTGTGGCAGTAGGCTATGGAGATGGTTATCTCGGGTTAATCAATGTTTCCTCCCAGTCCTGGCTCGCTTTCTCACTGGTACATTCAGATGCCATTACTGCGCTGGCCTTCTCACCGGACGGAGCCAGTCTGGCAACCTGTTCTTATGATGGCACTATTAGCTTTTGTGAAACCTCAAACGCCCAGATACTGACGATATATACACTGGAGACTGGTCCTAATTCCGTTCCTAGCGCCCTCCGTGGAGGTCCGTCATCTATCCAATACTCGCCAGATGGCAAGTTCTTTTACTATGGCCGCATAGACGGCACTGTATGCTGCGCCCTCAATCCTTATCGCAAAGCTATCTTCCCCGATCATGGCGGCAACACAGGCAACGTCACGGTCACGATCATCACGCCGGATACCTTCCCGGTGTCGAGTAGCGTTCAGGTGACACTGACGGCCACGGGAACCGCAGACATCACGGGCGAAAGTCCGAATGTTCCTAATGCCCATACCATCACAACGACCTTTAACCTTGCTGGCGCATCTACCGGCATTTACAATCTCGTGATTACTAATCCTGACGGGACCACCCTGTCTTATCCACAGGGCTTTACCATCGAGCCAGGCACCGAGCCCCAAGTAGATACCAACATCATCGGCTGGTCAAACCTTCGGGCGGGCCCTTACGAGACGTATACAGTAGTTGTCGCTAACCAAGGGAATGTGGATGCCAATATCGCCGATCTGCGAATTGAGGTGCCCAACTGGTTAAACTGGCAAATTATCGGCTATGAGCCGCAAAATATCTTTATGGGCGATGACAACACTTCCTTTGCCGTCCAGGTGCCGACTATACCCGCCTACGGCTCCGTAACCGTCCCGTTACAGTTACAGGTAGCAGATGTCAGCAAAAATGCCCACCGGCCCTTCGAGCTTTTATCTTGGATCGATTTTACTACACCATTGCTTATCTATCTCGGAGATTTGATGGAACCCCTCGTGCTTCGTAGCGAGGACACCGATGGACGATTCGTTGATGTTCTCGCCGCTCAGGACTCTTCTGGGGCTGTTACAGCCATCAATGCCGTTCGCGTTACAGATACAGATGGAACTACATCAACAATCGTCCTTAATAAAGCCGGGATCCCGGTCCAGGTTGTGGGGTCCAACGGTGCACAGCTTAGTATACAATGGCAGGACTCTCTAACTGCCATTGTAACTCCTATATCCTCGAGCGGGCAGGCATCGGCTCCTTTTACCGTTACCTTAAGCTCACCGTTTCCTCCGCCACCGATCCTCAATGCGGTCAGAATGGCCACCTCAAGCTCTGGATGCATGTCCTGCAGTGATTACGCTGAGATTATCGGATGGCTGTGCTTAGGACGTAGTTTCATTGAAGCATTGTGCGTTCTTGACCATGAGCCGACCAGTGAAGCTCTGGCTTGCCTCGCGTCAATAGCTCTCTTCGAGGTAGGCTGCATAAAGACTGAGACAGAAATCCAACAACATTGCACTGCGGATACGTGTAAGCAGGGTCAAACTATAACCTCCGGCGATCCCAATGACTTGGAAGGCCCATCTGGCTATGGGACGGCACAATGGGTTCCTAGAGCAAAACCTCTCTCGTATACTGTCTACTTCTCCAATGATCCTGACGCCAGTGCTCCCGCTCAGAACATCACGATGACCGATCAACTTGACCCGGTCAACCTTGACCTGACATCTCTCAGCCTGGGGGTCATCACCATAGGCAACCATCAGGCGACCCCGACTGTAGAGAACAGTCCGCCGGTCGGAGCCAAGCAGTATGACTATGACCTGGACCTGCGCCCGGACAACAACATCATCGCCCACATCCATGCCAGCCTGGATATGCTGCTGGGCACCCTGACCTATCAGTTCCAATCCCTAGACCCCTCGACCGGTCTGCCTACCACCGATCCCAACGCTGGCTTGCTGCCTCCCGGCGTGGAAGGAACTGTGCAATTCTCTGCGGCTCCCAAGACCAGCAGCCCGACTGGAACCGTCACCTCCAACCAGGCTACCATCGTCTTCGATTACAACCCGCCCATGAGCACGAGCGTGTGGTCAAATACCCTGGATAACGACCCACCTGTCAGCCATGTCAATAAACTCGCGACCACGCAGAAGCTGGGCTACTTCACAGTCAAGTGGTCGGGAACGGACACCATCAATGGCATAGCAGGCTCCGGGCTGGCAAACTACACGATCTATGTCTCGGACAATGGCGGCGCATACACTCCCTGGCTGTCTAATGTCACACAAACTTCGGCGGTCTTTACTGGCGAGGCAAACCACACCTATGCCTTCTATAGCATCGCCAGAGACAATGCGGGGAATGTCCAGCCCACGCCTGCGACTCCGGATACGACTACCAAAGTCCCACTAGCCCTGCTCTCGTTTGTGGTTTCGCCTACTACCGTCGTAGGCAGCCAGAGCACGGCAGGGACAATCACGATGGATGGCACTGTTCCCAGCGATACGCTCATCAAGCTGACCAGTTCCTCCTCGGCCGTTATCGTTCCTTCGACCGTGACCGTTCCTGCTGGAGCCGAAAGTGTCAGTTTCGGCATCTCCACCAATGCGGTCACAGCCCTTACGAAGGGAACGATCAAAGCCAGTTACAACGGAGGCAACCTGAGCCAATCCGTCAAGGTGCTGCCTATCGGCGTGCAGTCGGTTTCGATCAATCCTACTACGGTGACCGGAGGAAACAGCGCGACCGGTACCGTCACTCTGCAAGCGGCTGCGGCTCCCGGCAATATCACCGTCAGCTTTACCAGCAGCAATACGGCGGTCGTGCCTACCCCGGCCAGCATCACTATTCCGGCAGGAAGCCAGACCGGGACTTTCACCGTCAGCACCAATCATGTCAACGCGAAGACCTCGGTGACCATCAAGGCGACGGCCAATGGCGTCACCAAGAGCGTTAAGCTTACAGTCACGCCTTAGCTGGGGGACGGGCAGTTAAAACTGCGGCAACAAAGGCACCAAGTCCCCTCCAGGGACTGCTGCTGCCAGGTTTTGCCCCTGCCTTCCAGCCCCTCCCGTCACAAAGGAAGAGGGAAAAACCTACCGTTGCCAGTCGCCGAAGGGCGACTTCGTGCCTTTGTTGCTGCGGCTTCAGCCGCCCGAAGAGAACACAACGGTCCATCTCGAGATCGCATCAGAATCGAGATAGGATCCTAACCCTCATCCTGAGCAGGCAAACAATGCAGTTTCCTGCCGGATGATTCGTATCTCGATGTAAGAGCCTGTCCGGGAACTCGGTATTTCCACGAGCCTCCAAGCTTTCCCGTCCGCCGGACGGTCGTCCGAAGGCCCTCCAGACGGGTATTTCAATGCCCTTTTGGTCGACAACAGTTACTGGCCTGATATGCAGCCATAGGGCCTGGCAATAGAGGCCCTGTTCTCACGGGGCTTTTTTGCGCCCCGGCTGAAATTTGCTATTGACTTCTCTGGATATATCTTGTATACTTTTCATCAATATGCAGTTTTATGAGAGGATCGCACGTCAAGCGGTTGCCTGCTTCCAAGCGGATAATCTGCCTGTACATGCCTGAACTGAAAGTACAATCATGCTCTGCGCGTCGGTCGACATTCTGGTCCTCCTCCTTATTGCCCTGATCCTTATTGGGATTACGGGTGCCTATCGGCCTGGGAGGCGGACAGCGTAAGCGCAGCAGAGCGCGCGATAAGCAAAAGGCCCCTTCCAGGAGAAGGGGCCTTTTCGTTTTGGGCGTTAGGCGTTGGGCGTTGGGGAATACATTCTTCGCTTTCGCCTCTCCGTCAACGGGGTCAGGCAAGAGAACCTGGGAATGTGCTTTTCCCAACGCCTAACGCCCAATACCCACTTCGTGCCGGGCGACGCTGCCTGGAACCCGCCCCTGAAGGCGAATTCGGGAGAGGAAGTTTTAGGATGCGTTCCGACACGATCAAGCGCGGCTTTGCCCGCGCCCCACACCGCAGCCTGCTCCGCGCCACCGGGCAGATCAAGAAGGAGAGCGATTTCGACAAGCCCTTCGTCGCGATCTGCAACTCCTACGTGGACATCATCCCCGGTCACGTCCACCTGCAAGAGTTCGGCCGAATCGTCAAGGAGGCGGTGCGCGAGGCGGGCGGCGTCCCCTTCGAGTTCAATACTATCGGCGTGGACGACGGCATCGTGATGGGCCACGAGGGCATGCGCTATTCGCTGCCCTCCCGCGAATTGATCGCCGACTCGGTCGAGACGATGGCCGCCTCCCACTGCTTCGACGCCATGATCTGCATCCCCAACTGCGACAAGATCACGCCGGGAATGCTCATGGGCGCGGCGCGCGTCAACATCCCCACCCTCTTCATCTCCGGCGGGCCGATGCTGGCCGGCGTGGACGAATTGGGCAACAAGAGCGACCTTATCACGGTCTTCGAGGCGGTCGGCAAGCACGCCGCCGGGCAGATCGACGACGCGCAGCTCACGAAGCTTGAGCAGATCAGTTGTCCCACCTGCGGAAGCTGCAGCGGCATGTTCACCGCCAACTCCATGAACTGCCTGTGCGAGGCCCTGGGAATCGCGCTGCCGGGCAACGGAACGATTCCCGCTGTTGCCTCCGAGCGGCGCGACCTGGCGCGCCAGGCCGCCGCGCAGATCATGGAGCTGGTCCGGCGGGAGATCAGATTCCGCGACATCGTGACCGGCGAAGCCATCGAGAACGCGATGGCGCTGGACGTGGCGATGGGCGGCTCGACCAATACGGTCCTGCACGTGCTCGCCCTGGCGCACGAGGCCGATCTGGACTACCCCGTCGCCCGCTTCAACGAGGTCTCCGACCGCGTGCCGCATCTGGCGAAAGTGTCGCCCGCCTGGGACGGGCCGCGCCAGTGGCACATTCAGGATGTGCATGCCGCAGGCGGCGTTCCGGCGATCTTAGCGGAGCTGGCAAAAAAACCCGGCCTGCTGCATCTGGACGTTCCCACGGTGACCGGGCGCACGCTGCGCGAGAACCTGCAGGACGTGACCAACAAAAACCGAGAATGTATACGCCCCCTCGAGAATCCGCACTCGGCGCGCGGCGCGCTGAGCGTGCTCTTCGGCAGCCTGGCGCCCGAAGGCGCGGTCGTCAAGGTGGGCGCGGTGGACCAGCACGAGATGGCCTTCTGCGGCCCGGCGCGGGTCTTCGACAGCGAAGAAGACGCCACGGAAGCGGTGCATCGCGGCGACATCCGGCCCGGCGACGTGATCGTCGTGCGGCAGGAGGGGCCACGCGGAGGGCCGGGCATGCGAGAGATGCTGTCGCTCACCAGCCTCGTCAAGGGCATCCCGGAATTGAGCGGCAGCACCGCGCTTATCACCGACGGGCGCTTCAGCGGCGGCACGCGCGGCCTGTGCATCGGGCACGTTTCCCCAGAAGCCGCCGAAGGCGGCCCTATCGGGCTGATCCGGGATGGCGACCGCATCGAGATCGACCTGGCCGCGCGGCGGCTGGAAGTCCACGTTTCCGAGGAAGAGATGTCCCGGCGCCGGGCCGAATGGCGGGCGCCGGAGCCTAAATATCATCGCGGCTGGCTGGCCCGCTATACCCGGCTGGCCACCAACGCCAGTCATGGGGCCGTTTTGCAGTAATAGGAGGACTGAGAAGGAATGTCTGAAACACGCTCGGGCGCGCAGATCATGTGCGAGGCGCTGATCCGGGAAGGCGTCGAGGTCATGTTCGGTATCCCCGGCGGGGCGATCATGCCGTTCTACTACGCCATGTGGGACTATCGCGACCGGCTGCGCCACGTGCTGTGCCGCCACGAGCAGGGCGCGGGGCACGCCGCCGAGGGCTACGCCCGCGCTACCGGCAAGGTCGGCGTCTGCATCGGCACCAGCGGGCCGGGCGCGACCAATCTCGTGACGCCCATCGCGGATGCCATGATGGACAGCACGCCCTTAGTCGCCATCACCGGCCAGGTCTCCAGCGCCGTACTGGGCAAAGATGCGTTCCAGGAGACCGACATCACCGGCATCACCATGCCGATCACCAAGCATAACTATCTGGTCAAGGACGTTGAGGAGCTGGCCTACGTGTTCAAGGAGGCGTTCCATATCGCCTCGACCGGCCGGCCCGGCCCGGTCCTGATCGACGTGACCAAGGACGCGCAGCAGGCGACCACCGTTCCGGATTGGGAACTGCCTCTCAATTTGCCCGGCTACAAGCCGACCTACCAGGGCAGCACGCGCCAGATCCGGGAGGCCATCAAGCTCTTGATGGAGGCCCAGAAGCCGCTCATCATGGCCGGCAACGGCATCATCCAGTCCGGCGCGATGGAAGAGCTGCGCCTGCTGGCCGAGCGGACCGGCATTCCGGTCATCACCACCCTGCACGGCATCGGCGCTTTCCCCGAAGACCATCCGCTCTCGATCGGCATGCCCGGCATGCACGGCTGGGTCCACGTCAACCGCGCCATCCAGCAGTGCGACGTGCTCTTCAACATCGGCGGGCGTTTCGACGACCGCGTGACCGGCAAGGCATCGACCTTCGCGCCGCACGCGAAGATCATTCACGTGGACATCGACCCGGCGGAGATCGGCAAGAACGTGCGCGTGGCGGTGCCCATCGTCGGGGACGCGCGCAACGTGCTGCTGGCGATGCTGGAGGAGATGCCCTCGCGCGACGCGAGCGAGTGGATGACGGAAATCCGGCAGATGCAGGACAAGCACCAGCACAAGCAGCAGTACCTGAACCGGCCGGACACGACCCAGCTCATGCCGCACGACGTCTACGCGGCGATGACCCGCATCCTCAACGAGCGCGGCCATTACCGGGTCTGCACCGACGTGGGCCAGCACCAGATGTGGGCGGCGCAGTTGATCGACTGGCGCCATCCCCGCACCCACATCACCAGCGGCGGCGCCGGCACGATGGGCTTTGCGGTCCCGGCGGCCATGGGCGTGGCTATCGCGCATCCGGGCGATACGGTCTGGGCGATCGCGGGCGACGGCGGCTTTCAGATGACCAACCAGGAGCTCGCCACGATCATGCAGGAAGGGATCAAGAACGTCAAAGTGGCGATCGTCAACAACGGCTACCTGGGCATGGTGCGCCAGTGGCAGGAGCTGTTCGAGAACAAGCGCTACAGCGGCACGCCGCTCTCCGGCCCCGACTTCGCCCGGCTGGCCGAAGCCTATGGCGTTCGCGGCATCACGGTGGAGAAAGTCGAGGAGGTCGAGGAGGCGATCGAGACGGCTTACGCGCACGACGGTCCCGTGGTCATCGACTTTCGCGTAGAGCGAGAGGTCAACGTCTTCCCGATGGTGCCGGTCAACAAGAGCATCGGCGACATGATCCTGGAGACGCCGGAGCCGGTAAAAAGCTGAGGAGGATAAAGTCTTGAAACATACGGTGGTTGCCCTCATGCAGGATCATCCCGGCGTGCTCAATCGCGCCGTCAGCCTGTTCCGGCGCCGGGGGTTCAATATCGAGAGCATGGCCGTCGGCCATAGCGAGACGCCCGGCGTCAGCCGCATGACGCTAGTGGTGGATGCCGAGGACGTGGAGCAGGTCATCAAGCAGTTGCACCGGCTGATCGAGGTGCTGAAGGTCAGCGACGTGACGGGCGATCCGACGGTGGAGCGCGAGATGGCGCTTCTCAAAATCCATGCGCCCAGCGCCCGCCGCGCCGAGATCGTGGCGCTGACGACCATCTATGAGGCCAAGATCATGGACGTGGGCGCCAGCACGATGATCATCGAGATGACCGGCGCGCCGAGCAAGGTGGAGTCGTTTCTGGAGGTCATCCGGCCCTTCGGCGTCAAGGAGATGATGCGGACAGGCCGCATCGCGATGGTCCGGGGCGCCAAGACGCATCAGGCGCCCGAAGAGGCCGTCGCTCCGACGCATGCCCTGGCGAACGGCATGGCCAAGACGAGGCTCAGCAGCGAGATGCCGCGCACGATCGAGCGCACGAAAGCTTAAGGACGAAGGAAGGATCATCTATTTATGGCACAGCTCTACTACGATAATCACGCGGATCTCAGCCGGCTGCAGGGCCGCCCGATCGCCATCGTCGGATTCGGCAGCCAGGGACATGCCCACGCTCTCAACCTCAAAGACAGCGGCCTGGACGTGCGCGTCGGCCTCTATCCCGGCTCGAAAAGCGGGAGTAAGGCGGAGGCGGCGGGTCTGCGCGTGCTGCCGGTCGCCGAGGCGGTCCGCGAAGCCGAGATCATTATGATCGCCACGCCGGACACCGGCCAGGCGAAGCTCTACCGGGAGGAGATCGCTCCCAACCTCCAGCCCGGCAACACGCTCATGTTCGCCCACGGCTTCAACATTCGCTACGGACAGATCGTGCCGCCCGCCGACGTGGACGTGAGCATGATCGCGCCGAAATCGCCCGGCCACCGGGTGCGTGAGGTGTTCGTGGCGGGTGGCGGCGTCCCCTCGCTCGTGGCGGTCCATCAGGACGCGACCGGCCACGCGCTGGAAGATGCGCTGGCCTACGGCAAGGGTATCGGCGCGACGCGGGCCGGGGTCCTGCAGACGACCTTTGAAGAGGAGACCGAAACGGACCTGTTCGGGGAGCAGGCGGTGCTCTGCGGCGGCGTGTCGGCGCTGGTGAAGGCGGGCTTCGAGACGCTGGTCGAGGCGGGGTATCAGCCGGAGGTCGCCTACTTCGAGTGCATGCACGAGCTGAAGCTGATCGTAGACCTGTTTTATCAGGGCGGCCTGAACTACATGCGCTACTCGGTCTCAGACACCGCCGAGTACGGCGACTACGTCGCCGGGCCGCAGATCATCAACGCGCAGACCCGCGCCGCCATGCAGACGCTTCTGGAGAACGTCCGCAACGGCTCGTTCGCGCAGCAGTGGATCCGCGAGAACGAGGAGGGCCGGCCCAACTTCGAGTGTCTGCGCCAGCGCGACGCCGACCATCCGATCGAGCAGGTCGGGCGCGAGCTGCGCCGCATGATGCCCTTCGTCAATCCCAAAGAGGTCAAGCCCGGACAGGGCGGGGCGTAGTAACACGGCGTTTCCACGCCGCGTACCAAGGGACCATGCAAATCCACCTTTACGACACCACATTGCGGGATGGGACTCAGCGCGAGGGGCTTTCGCTCTCGGTCGAGGATAAGATCAAGATCGCCCGCGCGCTGGATACGCTGGGCATCGCCTATATCGAGGGCGGCTGGCCCGGATCGAACCCGAAGGACGCCGAGTTCTTCCGGCGCATTCGCACGGCCGGGATCAAGCAGGCCAAGATCGCCGCCTTCGGATCGACGCGCCATGCCCGCAATCGCTGCGAGGACGATCCGAACCTGCAGGCGCTGGTCGAGGCGGAGACGCCGGTCGTGACCCTGGTCGGCAAAAGCTCGACGCTACACGTCGAGAAGGTGCTGGAAACCACGCCGGACGCCAATCTGCGGATGATCGGGGAGAGCGTGGCCTACCTGAAGGCGCTCGGCAAAGAGGTGATCTACGACGCCGAGCACGCCTTCGACGGGTACAAGCTCGACGCCGGCTACGCGCTGGCGACCTTCCGGGCGGCAGCCGAGGCGGGCGCGGACTGCGTGGTCCTCTGCGATACCAACGGCGGCTCGCTTCCAGAAGAGATCGCGGAGGTGGTCGATTGCGTGCGCTCCCAGATTTCCACGCCGCTGGGCATCCATACGCACAACGACGGGGCGCTGGCAGTCGCCAACGCAATGGCGGCGGTCGCGGCAGGCTGCGTCCACGTGCAGGGTACGATCAACGGCTACGGAGAGCGCTGCGGGAACATGGACCTGATCCCGCTCATCGCCAACCTGCAGATCAAGCGGGGTTACCGATGCCTGGCACCGGAGCAGCTACGGAGGCTGAGCGAGGTGTCGCATTTCGTGGCGGAGGTCGCCAACCTCAACCCGGACCCGCACGCGCCTTATGTCGGCGCCAGCGCCTTTGCGCACAAGGGCGGCATCCACGTCAGCGCGGTGGCGAAGGTTTCCGAGAGCTATCAGCACATCGACCCGGCCCTGGTGGGCAACGCGATGCGCGTGGTCGTCAGCGAGCTTTCCGGGCGCGGCAACGTGCGGATGCGGGCGGAGGACCTGGGGCTGCCGCTGAACGGCAACGAGAAGCTGGTCCTGCAGAAGATCAAGGAGCTGGAGAACGAGGGCTTCCAATTCGAGGCGGCTGAAGGCTCGTTCGAGATGCTGGTGCGCCGGTCCTGCCCGGACTACGCGCCGCCGTTTACGCTGCTGGACTTCACGGTGCTGGCTGAGAAGCGGGGAACGAACCCGCCGATGTGCCAGGCGACCGTAAAGCTGCAGGTCGGCGCAGAGACGATGCACACCGTCGGAGAGGGCGTGGGACCGGTCCATGCGCTCGACCAGGCGCTCCGCCTGGCGCTTCTGCCCCACTATCCGCAGTTGGCGGAGGTGCATCTGGTGGACTACAAGGTCCGTATTGTGGACGAGCATAAAGGCACGGCCGCCCGGCCGCGCGTGTTGATCGAATCGGCGTGCGGTGAGGAGCGATGGAGCACGGTCGGCTGCTCGGAGAATATCATCGAGGCGAGCTGGCAGGCCCTCGGTGATAGCCTGGAGCTGCCCCTGGCCCGCTGGCGGCAGAAAAAATGAACCACCCGCTCGCTTCGCGAACGGGTGGTTTAATCTAGCGGGATTGCAGTTCCTGGGCAGTCTTAATGGAGCCGATGCGCCGGTCCAGGCCCATTTCGTATTGCATGATGGGATCGGGTTTGTGGGTCTGCTTCAGTCGTTTGGTGACCCATTCGTCCAACCGCTTCTGGAGCCACTGCACGACTCGCGGCTCTTTTTTTGCCAGGTTGTCGTTTTCGCCGGGATCCTCGATCAGGTTGTAGAGCTCGACGGGCGGCTTGCCGTGGAAATCCGGCTCCAGCGCCTCGATCAGCTTCCACTCTGCCGTGCGCCAGCCCCGCTTCCGCATCCAGGTACATTCCGTGATATAGAACTCGCTGTGGTTGGTGGCGCGCTCGCCGGAGATCAAGGGGAGCGCGCTCTTGCCTTCCATGCCCAGGTGCTTGATCGCTCTGGGCAGCCCGACATATTCGAGGAGGGTGGGCATCAGGTCTTCGTGGAGCGTATAGCCGGAGACGCGCCGGCCCTGCGGCAGGCGGCCCGGCTGGGAGAGGATCAGCGGGACATGCAGCGTCGGCTCGTAAAGGCCGTGGTGATCGAAATAGCAGCCGTGCTCATCCAGAGTCTCGCCGTGATCGGCGGTCCAGACCACCAGCGTGTTCTCCGTCTGGCCCAACTCCTCCAGGTGGTTGAGGATGGCGGCGATGCAGGTGTCCATATAGGCGACCGCGCCGTCGTACATGGCCGTCGGATGGGCGATGTCGCGGATATCGGGCGGCATCCAGGAGAGATGGAAGTCGGCGAAGTTGGGGAAGTCGCGCACGGGTCCCATCTGATCGGGCAGCGCGGGATCGGTCGGGTCGCCGCCGTAGAAGAGCGTGTCGAAGGGCGGCGGGGGCAGATAGGGCGCGTGGGGGTCCATGTGGCGAATGAACAGCAGCCAGGGGTCGCCGTTTTTGACCAGCTCTTCCAGCGCGGGAATCGCCTTCTCGTTCAGGTTCTGCGCTTTGCGCGCCGGACGGTCCGGCCAGGCGATCCAGCCCTCATCGTAGGATTCGTGGCGGTCGAACCCGCGGAAGAAGTCCCCGCTGAACCCGATGCGGATGGAGGCGTAATCGCCGTATTCCCGCAGCGCCTCCGGCAGCGTTCGGATGTCGGGATCGATCGGACCTTTGGGGCTGAGCGCGACCATCTCATGGGCCATCACATCCCGACCGGTGAGGATGGTCGAATAGGCGGGCGTGGTCGGGATATAGGCGCTGTAGTGGTTCTCGAACAGCACGCCGCGGGCGGCCAGACGGTCGGCATAGGGCGTGGTCAGGCGGTGGTAGCCGTAGGCGCTGCAGTGGTCGGCGCGCAGGCTGTCGATGGCGAAGACGAGCAGGTTGGGTCGGTCGGGTCGTCGGGCAGGCATGACTCTCTCCAGGCAGCATTAAGGGCGTTCGCCGCACAGTTCGACGCTCGCTCCGCTGTGTCCTGCCTGGCAATTCAGAAGGAAAGCCGAACTAAAGCCTGGCAGGCTTGTTCGCCGGAAGCTATTGGTGTAGAATAGAAGTATGCCGACGGTTTTACGCATTGGCCGATACCACTTCTTCTACAGCAACGAGGCCAGGAGCCTGCTCATATTCATGTAGAAGCCGCAGAGAATCAGGCCAAGTTCTGGCTTGAGCCTATCCGTCTGGCAGCCAATCACGGATTTCGGGCAAGAGACCTGAATGAGATCGAACAGCTCGTAAGGGAGCATAACCAACAATTCCAAGAGGCCTGGAATGAGTACTTCGGTTAAAAACGGCAAAGCCCTGGCAGGAAGAGCTTACGTGCCTACCTCGGCGCTGGCTCAATCGGTGGATTTCAGCGAGGATATGATGAGCGTCCATCTTACCGATGGCCGTATCCTGTCTGTGCCACTCATCTGGTTTCCCGTCCTTCACCAGGCAACACCTGAGCAGCGGAAGCATTATAAAATCGGCGCAGGCGGTCGGGGGCTGCACTGGCCTGAACTGGATGAGGACCTCTCGATAGCAGGCTTGATGGCTGGAGTGGACGCTCAGTCTGCATAAAGGAGATGACAAGCCATGGCGCAACACGCGCGAATCAAACAACCACCCGATATACACTCGGGCAGATCACCAGAGACCTACATAAGCTACGAAGAATTCCTTGCTATAGCGGATGACGACAGGCCAGCAGAATGGGTCAACGGGAAGGTAGTTCACATGGCGCCGGTATCGGATGAGCACAATGCGTTAACCTACTTTCTGATACGATTCATCGGTGAATTTGTCGAGACGTATCAGGTAGGCGTCATCCGCCATGAACCTTTCCAGATGAAGACCGGGCCGAGCTTATCGGGACGCGAGCCGGACATCTTTTTCGTCGCCAATGAGAACCTATCCCGCCTGAAGAAGAATCACATGGACGGCCCTGCCGACTTAGTCGTGGAGATCGTCAGCCCGGAAAGCCAGGAGCGGGATCGGGTAGAAAAGTATCAGGAATACCAACAGGGCGGCGTGCGAGAATACTGGCTGATCGATCCGGAGCGCCAGGAAGCGATCTTCTACCGGCGGAACGCCCAGGGGACTTATGAGCCGGGACCTATCAGGGAAGATGGTATCTATGAGAGCGCTGTCTTGCCAGGGCTGCGACTGCGTGTGAGTTGGCTGTGGCAGCATCCCCTACCGACGTTGCGAAGTGCTCTGGCCGAGTTGGAGAGCCGTTAGCTTGATTTGTAGCATCTCTCTGTGGGATTACGGGCGACTGAAGTCGCAGCAACAAGAGCGCGAAGTCGCCCTTCGGCGACTGTAACTATTAGGCTTATGTCCCTGCCCTGAAGCTAGAAGAGGCTAGAAGGAAGAGGCACAATCTTACAGTGGCAGTCCGCGAAGTCGGACTTGGTGCCTTTGTTGCTGCGACTTCAGTCGCCCGAAAAAGAAGAAGTATCGCATCGTCGTGCAGAATGCAGCGGAGGACAGCCATGTGCTCGGTGTAGTGCGGCAAAAATTAAGGCCATATGAATCAAAAAGAGGAAGCCGTCTACCTGAGAAAAACCGGGACCAGGGGCGATTTCGCCCCTGGTCCCGGTTCCTTGCCATTGCGTACGACCGGTTGGCGCTAGTCGTTCTTGTGGCTCTGCCGGCCGGCCTGAACGTGCTGCTCGTGCGAGCCGCCGCGCTGCCCGCCGCTTTCGTTATCGTCACTGCGGCCGCGGGCCTCGCCGCCGGCGCGACCGGCGCGGACATGCTCCTCATGGCTGAGCGACTCGCCGCCTTTGCGGCCCGCCTCTGCGTGGCCCTGCGGGTCGCCATGCCAGCCGCGTCCCTCGCCATGCGAATGCTGATGCGCCCGGTAGGAGGTTTCGTGCGCGCGGGTCGAGTGCTCGTGCGCGCGTGAGGCGTGCCGGCGCGCCGTGTCGTGATCGCCTTCCTCATGGTGATAGGCGGCCTGCCGGTGATGGTGGGCCGCGGCCTCGTGATGCGCAGCCGCTTCGTGATGGGCTAAGCCGCCCAGGCGGCCGATCTCCGCCATGTGCTCGGGACCGTACTTGCGGTAGACGGCCTCGCCGCCCATGCGGCCCAGTTCGCCACTGCGAACATCCGGATCATCGGCGCGGGCTTCACCGCCCTTGCGGCCGGCTTCCGCATGGCCTTCAGGATCTCCATGCCAGCCACGGCCTTCGCCCGTGTTCTTGTTGTCTGCCATCGTTCACTGTTCCTTTCCTGAAAACAATCGCGTGTTTCGACATGCGCCCCCTCGTGAGGGCAGATGCCCGTTTGCCGCCCTACAGGCGGCAACCGTTCAGGTCGTACAGCCTTTATACGGGCCGATGGTGACTGTGTTCCCGTAATTTTACCAGGGTGGCTTCGCAGACCAAACCGCTTGAGAGGGTTTAAGAGGAAAGGGAGACGGTGGAGAGACGGCTCTACGTCTTCACGGGGCCGATACGCGCCAGGGAGGCTTCCAGATTGGCCAGCAGGCCGTTGTGGACCGGAGCGCCGATCTCTTCCAGCGCCATAAGCGCCGCTCCCACGGCCGCCGGAACGCGCGCCGGCTGAATGACCGCCTCCGGAGCGACCCGCTTCACGACCTCCCGAAACGTCCGCAGCACCAGCCGGCCCGATCGGAAAACCCCGCCCACCGTCCCAACGCACACCGACCCCCGCTCGATGCCCAGCTTCAGCAGGACCGCATTGACGGCCAGCGCCAGCTCCCGGCCCGCCTCGCGCAGGATGCGCCGCGCCGTCGGATCGCCCTGGACTGCCGCGCGGCTGACCGCTTCGGAGAGCGCCGCGATGGCCGGGCGGTCCATCTGGCCGGAATAGATTCGGTGGTGGATATGCGAGAGGTCGGTCGCTTCCAGATGCTGCAGGATCGCCGGAAGGATCTGCGTGGTCGGGGCGATGCCGTCCTGGGCGCGGCAGCAGGCGTTGAGCGCCCGCAGGGCGATCCAGTAGCCGCTGCCCTCATCCCCCAGCAAGTATCCCCAACCGCCGGCCGACGCCTGCTGCCCGGCCTTGTCGATGCCATAAGCTGCCGAGCCGGTTCCTGCGATCACCACGGCCCCCGAGCGTCCCAGGGTAACGGAATAGAGCGCGATGCGAGTATCCTGTCCGAACAGCAGATAGTCGGCGGGCACAATGGGGGCGCAGACCTGCTCCATTGCCTTCGAGCCGCCCGACATGCCCAGGCAGGCGGCGCTGATGCGCGCGTTCTCCAGGTCCGCCATCGTCACGGCGCCACGAATGGCGTCCCGGAGGGAGCTCTGCGCGCGCTCGATCCCGCCCGGCTCGTGAATGTGGTTGGCGGGACCGCCATGCCCGATGCCCAGCAGGCATCCGGTCTCGTCGGCCACGACCGCGGTCGTGCTGGTCTGTCCGCCATCTACTCCCAGGACATAACGCATCTTGGCTCGCTCCGAAAAGCTGAGGAGGTGATCGCCCTTCGGGCGGATGATCCGCCTTCGGCGGGGTGATCGCCGCTACGCGGCGGGTGATCCCTGCTTCGCAGGGGTAGCGGAGATAAGCCTTCTTAGCCGGACGCAGGCGCCGAGCCAGGAATAAGAATTTCCCCTACAGGATGATCTGATAACCGTCCCCTAGTTCCCCATGATCGGAGGCGATTCCTGCCTGTCAACTTCCCTTGCAGGATCAGTTAGCTCTGTCTCTCCCTGGCAAGGAGAGGGGGCTTTTGTTTTTCGCACCCGCTCACCCGCTCATCCGCTGCGACGCGGCGATCACCTCTTCCGCTTTTCGGCAGGAGCCGGAGGCGGTTTTGTCGAAATGGTCGGCGCGGCCCTTACCCTGCTCTCGTGCCGGCCGGAGCGAAGGCTTTAAAGAGGAGTGTGTATGCGCGTTCTGATGCTTTCGTGGGAGTATCCCCCGAAGATCGTCGGCGGGATTGCTCGCCATGTGGAGGAGCTGGCCTGGGCGCTGGCCAAACGGCCCAACATCGAGGTCCACGTCGTCACCTGCGACTTTCCCGGCGCTCCCGCCGAGGAAGTGTTCAACGGCGTGCATATCCATCGGGTGGCCGCCTACGATGTCCCCGGCGGCCATAAGGACTTTATCCACTGGGTCCACCAGCTCAACGCCGCCATGCGCGACCGCGCCCACGCCCTCTGCCACGAATGGCTGGCCTCCAGGAAAGGCGCCGGGCTGCGGCGCGATCCTAAGCGGCTGACCGACAAGGAGAGCATCCTTCTTCACGCCCACGACTGGCTGGCCTTCTTCTCCGCCAACGAGCTCAAGCATGCGTTCAAGCTCCCGCTGGTCGCCACCATTCATGCCACCGAGTTCGGCCGCAATAACGGCATCCATTCCGACATCTCACGCTATATCAACAGCATCGAATGGCAGCTCGTGTGGGAAGCCTGGCGCGTCATCGTCTGCTCGCGTTTTATGAAGGGCGAGGTCGAGTACGCCCTGCAGTCCCCGCCCGATAAACTGGACGTGATCTATAACGGTATCCACGCCGAGAAGTTCGATTTCCCGTTCCCCCCGGACGAAGCCGCGGCTTTCCGCGCACAGTACGCCGCGCCCAATGAGAAGCTGATCCTGTTCGTGGGGCGGGGCGTGCGGGAAAAAGGCGCGCAGGTGCTGATCTCGGCGCTGCCGAAGGTGCGGGCCGGCTACCACGACACCAAACTGGTCATGGCAGGCGGCGGCTACCACCAGCACCTCAAAGACCAGGCGGAGGCCCTGGGGGTCGGCCCGCACGTCTACTTCACCGGCTTTATTCCCGACGACAAGCTGCTGCGTCTCTACAAGGTGGCCGACGTGGCCTGCTTTCCCAGCCTCTATGAGCCGTTCGGAATCGTGGCGCTGGAGGCGATGGCCGCTTGCGTGCCTGTGGTCGTCTCCGATGCCGGCGGCCTGCCGGAAGTCGTCCTCCACGACGTGACGGGAACGGTCACTTGGGTAAACAATCCGGAGAGTCTGGCCTGGGGCCTTTTGCGCGTGTTGAAGAACCCGCCGTTCGCGCGCGAGATGGCCGACCGCGCCTATGAGCGCATCAAGACCGTCTTCAACTGGGACCATATCGCCGCCGAGACGGAGCAGGTCTACGCGCGGGTGTGGAGAGAGTATAAAGCCAGCTCCTGGTAGCCTCCCTACGTCTTTGTCCTGGCGAAGGGCTTTAGAGACAGGAAGCAAAATTTTTGCTTGACAATTGGCTTTCGTAGCGTTATAATGCCCCCAACTCTGATAAACCCTTTTATCTAGCTTCGGCAGCAGGGAATACGACATGCCGGCGACCATTCGCGACGTAGCCAAACTGGCAGGGACTTCCGTTTCGGCGGTCTCCGCCGTGCTTAACGGCAGGAAACGACACAATATCCGTGTGGGAGAAGAGACGCGCAAGCGCATCCATACGGCCGCCGCGCAACTGCGGTACGTGCCCAACCCGCTCGCCCAGAGCCTGGTCACGCGCAAGACCGGCGTGCTGGGACTCGTCTTCCCCTTTTCCAGCGCGTTTACGGACCGCAATCCCTTCTGTTCGGACGTCATGACCGGCATCTTCGCCGCCATGGTACGCGCCAAATACGATATCCTGCTGCATACCGCTATCGGCGAAGACTGGAACGAGGCGGATGAGTTCGCGCTCCTGGACCCGCGCGTCGACGGCCTGATCCTCGTCCTGCCGACACCGGGAAGCGCTATCCTGGCGCGCTGCCATCGGGAAGGGTTTCCCTGCGTGGCGCTGGTCCATAAGCCGCAGTCCGAGGACATCTACGCGGTCAACGCGGACGATCTAATGGGCGGACGCATCGCCACGGAACACCTGATCGGCCTGGGGCACCGGCGCATCGCGCACCTGGCCGGCAATGCCCGTATCGCGACGACGGAGCCGCGCCGCCAGGGATACCTCTCCGCTTTAGAAGCGGGCGGGATTTCGGCAGAGGAGGCGCTGGTCGTTCCTTCCGAATTCACCACCCAGGGCGGCTACGAGGCCATGCAGCGGCTGCTCGACCGGCCGCGATCTCAGCAGCCGACCGCCGTCTTCGCCGCGAACGATCTCTGCGCGGAAGGCGCCATCGCGGCGATCCGCGAGAACGGCCTGCGGGTGCCGGAGGATATAGCCGTCGTCGGTTACGACGATACCTGGTTTGCCACGATGACTCAACCCAAGCTGACGAGCGTGCATATGCCGATCGACGAGATGGCGATGCGCGCTGCCGAAATGCTCATTACTCTGGTGGAAGGAGGTGAAGTGCCCGACAGACAGCCCGTACTTCCCATTTCCTTAAGCGTGCGCGAATCTTGTGGCGCGCACGTGACGGCATCCGGCTCGTAAGCCGGGTGTGGAGTGCAGCGAACACGATCAAAGGAGACTTACTACCATGCGTACAAAACGCGCTTTTACGCTTATCGAGTTGCTCGTCGTTATCGCCATCATAGCTATTCTCGCGGCCATTCTCTTCCCGGTCTTCGCCCAGGCCCGTGAGAAAGCCCGCGCCGCCACCTGCCTCTCCAACCAGAAGCAGATCGGACTGGCCGCTCTGATGTACGTGCAAGACTACGATGAGCAGTGGCCGCTCATGACGGCCTGTGTCCCCAATGAATCCGGGCCGACGGTCGCCGACCTGATCAATCCTTACATCAAGGCCGGCAACCTGAACGACAACAATGTCGGGGGCAACGCCTGGCCGGAAGGCAGCATCTGGAGATGCCCGGATGGGTTCACCTACGATACCGGGGACCACGACTCCTTCGTGACTTACGGCTATAACTATCTGTACCTGACCAACGCGACTCCGACCGGCCCCAACGGGACCTGGGACTGGAACGATATGTGGCAATGGTGCGGCGGCGGCAAGTCGCTGGCCGCGATCGGCGCGCCCGCCGATACCGTCGTTTTCGGAGACGGCGGCCATTCGGACGGTCCGGGCGCTCCCTCTGATCCGTACGCCCAGTCTGGCGGCCACACCGACACCTGGTGGGACCTTTTCCCGCCGTCCCTGCGCGCCGTGGTGACGACATCCGAATTTATTGACTGGTCCACGGTGCTGGATCCCCGGCATTCCAACCAGACCAATGTCGTCTTCAGCGACGGCCACGTCAAGACCCGCCCGCTGGCCTCCATCTATGGCCGCTGGTCGGCTTACTGTGGCAGTAGCTGCGAGAACTTCCACACGACCCTGACCCCGCCGGACCAGTACTTCGACGGGAACTACCCCAACTAAGACAATCCAGGACGGCGGCCCGGCTCTTCTCGTGCCGCCGTCCTTCCTTAAAGGAGTTCACCCTGATGAAAGTTAAGCTGCCAGTCGCAGGCATGATGGCAGCGGTTGCGCTCACCCTCTTTACCGGCTGCCATTCCAATCGCGATCAGTTCACCAATTCCCAGCAGGAGCAGAACATAGCCCACGTGGACGCGCTGGTCAAAAGCTCCGGGGGGAAATGGAGTAATCTTTCCCAGGCAGACCGCGACTGGATCATTCAAAACGTGGCGCATGGGCAGTTGATGCCTGCCCAGATGATCTTTGCCGCAAGGGCGGGCACGGCCGGAAACAGACATCCGATAGAACGAAAGTAGCGTTCACGCCGGGAGAATGAGGCTATGACACGACGCGCTCTTACGGCAGCCATCAGGCTCATTGTCGTTGCTTTGCCTGCCTGCCTGTTCGGATGTCACCGGCAACAGCCAGTGGCGTCGGCTATCTCCTACACGCGCGTGGATGCTATTGCGGAGAAATCTGGCGGCAACTGGAGCAAGGTGCCTCCTGCAGATAAGAAATTCCTCATTCAAGAATATGGAAGCGGGAATGAGCGCGTCGCCACCATGATTTTCAATCGCCGGGCGGCCCGAATGACCGCCATGCTGCGCTGGACCAGGCGGGTAGATGCAATGGTCGAACGTTCCGGCGGCGATTGGAACAAGCTGTCGGACAAGGATCGTGGCTATCTGGTCACCATCGTAAACAAGGGCGATGAGCAAGCCGCGATGAAGACTTTTCAAGAGAGAGCTGCCCTCAAGAAGTCGAAGGCGCAAGCGCATCGTTAATTCCCAGAAGGAATTGTTGGCTTATTGGGGAGCCAGGGCTCAGGTTGCAATCTCCTCAGCGACCAGATCATTTGCACGTCAGGTGGAGATTTTATATGGAAGACAAAATATTGATCGGTTCGGTTTTAGTTATTATCAGTATGATCGCTTGGGCTACTGCAGGATTCATACTAGGAAGAATTGCACCAAAATTAAGAGGTTGGTTTATTCCTGTATTTGCTTTAATAGGTCTAATCTTCAGCTTGTCAATTCGCTGGTTGTGGGGAGCAAGCGTTAGAGAAGTAGTCTTAACTTTTATAGGCTATCTAATCTGGGGTTTTGCCGCTAATTATTCTTCTCGAATATCGGCTGACAAAACAAACAGATGAGTATAAGGGTCGTTCGGATGGGTATACAGGTGGTTAGCGGGATAAACCATGCCTTCGGCATCATTAAAGGTGGTGTTATTGCCTTCGATTTCGGTGCTATAGCAGGCATAGCCATAGGATTAATCTTGAATGCCGTTGATGTAATAATGAAGCATGACATCCAATTGACTGCAGCACTCATGCTTACGGACCCGGATCTATAGCATGACTACATTTACTCTATGGTTAATACTGTGGTTGATTGGCAACTTCGTCTGGATAGCCTTGGGCTTACGGGTCCGAAGATCTAGTGCGACTACCAACACTCGACTGTTGATACTGTGGTTAATCGGCATCTATCTGGGGGTTGGGATGTGCTCTGTGCAGGCCGCTCTGGTTCAAGAACCTCCGTTTACAGTACCTTACTATTTCGTTCTCTTTCCGGTTGGTGTGAGTACTAGCATTGTAGCTTTCTTGTGGTGGGTTAGTAAGAATAAGAAGGCTCGTAGATAAGCTGGTCACCAAGATCGACAAGCTGAACGGCACGGTTGATAGCAATGAGAGTTATGGGTACAACAATGCCAACATGCTTCAGTCAAGAGGCGTTATCAGCTACACTAACGACAATAATGGCAACACCTTGACCGGCGGAGGGAGGAATAATGTCTGGGATAGCGAAAATAGGTTGGTAAGCTGTGTCAATGGCTCCAATACTTGTTCCTATACCTATGGAGCCGATGGGATAAGGCATCAGTCCGTCGTCAATGGAGTGACCACTGATTTCGTGCTGGATAACTCCATGTTCGTTCGAGAGCTTCAGCATGGTTCCAGCATAGCCACCTATCTGACCGGCATGCGTGGTCCTGAATATCGTCGTGATGATACCCCTGGGGGTACTGTTCGCTGGTATGTCTATGATGGATTGGGCAGTGTCGTGGAGGAGGTAGACCCTTCTGGTAATATAACCGCTAGCCGAAAATATGATGTCTATGGTAGTGTAAGGACTGCTACCGGCACCAGCACCAGCAAGCATAGGTTTGTGGGGGCATTAGGGCATCCAAGCGAGGACGAAACCGGGCTAATCTATATGGGCGCGAGGTATATGGATCCGATGTGTGGTAGGTTTATCAGTGAAGATCCAGCACAAAACGGATTCAACTGGTTTACTTATGCATTGAATAACCCTGTTAGCTTGGTGGATCCTGACGGCAAAGCGCCTATTACTTGGTCGGGCCTTCAGGCAGCAATAAATAAGCTCGGAAATTATGGTTTTTGGCTTTCCTTGATTGGCATGGGCATCGGTATCGTGGCCTGCGTCATATTCTACTATGCTGTTAAACGTGCCAAAAGCTCTCTGGATGTAGAGGAAGCATGGGGGACGTTCATGAGCAGGTGGTCACTAATTAACGATCCAGGCTGCCTGGGAACAGATTGGGGAGGGGCTATCTCATCGGCACTAACTATCCTAGCCGCATATACCAGCCAAACGTCAATGCTTGAAACTGGAGGGGTTTTAGGTATCAACATGGCAGTCCTATGCATTGGCTATGACCTGCGTATTGATTATTATTATCGGCAAATAGATAGCGATTAACTGTGCATTTCCCAAAGCAGGAGGTCGAGCAAGTGATTCGGCATATTCTAATTTCCAGTTTTGCGGGGGTGTCTGTGGGACTTCTATGCCTATTCCTCGGAGGTCTATTCGTGGGAATGGCGCATCTAATGTATGGGTTGAGTTTTTTCGCTCAGCCGCAGGCTACGGAAATACCCACGTGGACCTACAGGCTTTTCTGGTTACTTATGTTCGCGCTTGCCTCCTTCTTAGTTAATCTCCGAAGTGGCTGGCCCGGATGGTTTTGCATGGTTTCCACGACAACCTCCTCAGTCCTGTTTGCCGTAGTCGTGCTCTTCTTGGGATCGCTTGGGCGCACCGGTCATGGCCCTGAAACACGCGATGATCTTCATGGCCTCCTGGCTATTTGCACCAGCGGCATAATCGCATGGGGTGTTACTGACCTTGTAGCGCGAGCCAAAGAGAAACAGAGGCAGGGAAAAGTCAGCGTACGAACGCAGTAAGCTGAGCGACTAACACTATACGTTTAAAGATGATCGACAAAGGACTCAACGATCCTTTTCTCAAATTTATTTTCATGAGGCGCCTGATGTGAAGTTATCGTGCGACGGATTATTCTATCGCCAACAATCTGTCAAATAGCAGCAAAAAGAGACGTGCATTGCCCAATTATTGGTACCGAAATGGAAATGGTTTATAATCGTCGGGAGGCCAGTATGGCGGTGAACCGGCGCTCGACCAGGCGGGTAGACGCGATGGTCAAACGCTCCGGCGGCGATTGGAACAAGCTGTCGGACAAGGATCGTGGCTATCTGGTCACCATCGTAAGCAAGGGCGATGAGCAAGCCGCGATGAAGACTTTTCAAGACAGGACCGCCCTCAAGAAGTCGAAGGCGCAAGCGCATCGTTAATTTACGGAAGGAATTGTCGGCTTATTGGGGAGCCAGGGCTCACGTTGCGATCTCCTCAGCAAGCTCTTCAGACAACTCCAGCCAACCACTCGGAAGCTACACGCACGTCCTCTTGCACAAGGCTATGGCCGCCATCCTGCCAGGCAAGCGTCACCACAGCCCCCGTTTGGCGCAGCAGCGCGGCAAGCCGCTCCGCATTGTCGCGGGGCACAATGGGGTCCTGGCGGCCCTCGCACAGCAGGACACGCCGGCCCGTGAGGTCCGGCGCTCTCTCCGGCTCAAGCGGCACCATCGCGCGAAAGAGCACAGCCCCGGCCAAAGTCGGAGGGCTTAGCAGCAAGAGGCTTGCGGCGATATTGGCTCCGTTGGAAAACCCGACCGCGATGACGCGGGCCGGGTCGAAGCCATACGTCTGCGCGGCAGCGGCCACAAAGCCAGCCAGTTCCTCCGTCCGGCGCTTGAGGTCTGCTTCATCGAACACGCCCTCGGCCAACCGCCGAAAAAAGCGGGGCATGCCGTTCTCAAGCACCTTGCCGCGCGGACTGAGCCGATTGGCCTGCGGCAGGAGGCGCGGGCCGAGCGGCAGCAGATCGTTCTCGTCGCCGCCAGTCCCATGCAGCAGCAGGAGCGTAGGCGCCGTCGCTGCTTCCGGCCCCGGCACGAACCGGTGAATGAAGTCTAAATCCGGCATAGCATCCCCATCTCCCCTAGCGTTGTCCCGGCAGTCTCAGATTCGGAACGACCTGCTCGATCTGGGCGCGCTGCCGCTCGTACTGCGGGGGCAGCTTTAGATGCGTGCCCAACCGCTCCGGCGCTTCGTCGATGGCGAATCCCGGCGGGTCGGTCGCGATCTCGAAGAGGACGCCGCCCGGCTCCCGAAAATAGATGGAGTGGAAGTACTGGCGATCCATGACCGGCGTCACGTTGACACGCAGGCGGACGAGCTCCTCCCGCCAGGCAAGCTGCTGGGCGTCATCGGGCGCGCGAAAGGCGATGTGGTGGATCGTGCCCGCTCCCATGCGCCCTGGTTGCGCGTCGGGCAGGCAGAGCAGGTCCACATACGTTCCGGCGCCTCCGGCGGCGACCTCGTAGCGGAAGCGGTTCTCCTGCTGCCCCGCCAGCCGAAAGCCCAGCGTCTCCGTCAGAAGCCGGGCGGTCGTCTCGTAGCCTTCCTCGGCCAGCGTTACGCTGTGGAGGGCGCCGATGGCGTGCTCCGGGGCAACGGGCGCGCCGGTCCACGTATCCCCACGGCTCTCGCTTTTAGAGGCGACCAGCTCCACGCGCATTCCGTCCGGGTCGTCAAAGGCCAGTCCCGGCTCGCCACCCAGCGCAGTGATCGGGTCCACCTGGACCTCACGCCGCTTCAGTCGCTCCGCCCAGAAGCCGAGCGCATCCTGCGGCACGGCGAAGGAGACGGCGATCGTTTCGCCCGTCCCCTGGCGGCCTTGCGGCATGCCGATCCAGGGAAAGAAGGTCAGCAGGGTGCCCGGTCGCCCCTGCGCATCGCCGAAATAGAAGTGGTAGGTGGTCGGATCGTCGAAGTTGACGGTCAGCTTGACCAGCCGCAGCCCTAACACCTGCGTATAGAAATCGAGATTGCGCTGCGGGTCGCTGGCAATGGCCGTGACGTGATGCAATCCCAGAATCGTTGCGTCCATAAGCGTATCCTATCTCCCAAACTGGTTCCCGGCATAGCCTGGCGGC